>Ga0326728_10001922_pt1 | contig 71129 bp, 61 predicted proteins | sample MB3enrmetagenome_FD_207602 | JGI IMG/M metagenome (GOLD analysis project Ga0326728, IMG submission 207602) | Lab enriched peat soil microbial communities from McLean, Ithaca, NY, United States - MB31MN | ecosystem: Environmental > Terrestrial > Soil > Wetlands > Peat | place: USA: New York... | reverse complement strand
AACGTGTTCGGGTCTTTATAATCCCCACTCACGTAACTGAGCAGGGACAGAAGGTGGTGGAGCGCACGCTGGTTATCGATCCCGCCCGACCGGTCTATGCTATCCGTTACGCGCTTGCGCAGACGCGTCAGACTCCAATTTGGGAGCGCGACGCCGATTACCGGGACCTTGAGGGCACCTCGCTTCACCATCGTATACAGTGCAGGGAAGATCATCTTGTGGGCGAGATCGCCCGTCACACCGAAAATCACGAGCGCATCCGAACGGGACGCGGTCATCAGGCATCTCCTTTCTTGGCGGCGGCCTTTTCCTCATGACCACCGAACTGGTAACGAAGAGCGGACAACGCGCTGTCGACGAAGTCGTTCTCGCCGCGCGGGTTTAACCGTTTGTACAGCGCAGCATTGAGCATAGGGGCCGGAACCAACTCGTCGATGGCCGCCGTGAGCGTCCAGCGCTCATCAGTCGAGTCTGATACTCGGCGACGAACTTTGCCAGGTGCGCGCTATCGAGGAGCGCCATGGCGCGAGCCGATTCGGGGGCCACATCTTACCAATGCGAGTTCGTGAAATCATAACCTACCCCCCTTGGTTGAGGCAAGGAGACTCACAAGTCGGGGAGCGCATCCATTCCCGCTTTGAGCTGGTTGTCACGACCGGCAGCGAAAGCTTCTGGCAGTGATCGCAGCATCGAGTCGTATCGATTCGTTCCTGAAAAAAAAGAGAGGCCGCCCCGAGCCACAGGGCTCGCGTCCTTGCACATCTCTTGGGTTCGCTTTTGGTTACTTACGCAGTTCAGTTCAGATACCCCGAGTGGAGCGTTACCGCCCCGCAGAGATCGGCTCCAAGAAGCTAAAGGTTCGAAAAGTGTCCAACGTGGGGGCGCGCCATGGACAGGTGTCGGCGGTCCAGACGGATCATTCTGAAAGCATTAAACGTTAATAGGTTCGATCACAGTGCCAGTTCGGCCGCGTAAGTTCGAAACGAGGTTCTGCAGAGAATCTCATATCCTTGGTTTCATTCGGCTGAGGCGCAGGCGGCAGACTCCTTTCACGTCGCAAACCCCGCCCTGGGGCAAAGAGCCCGCGACTTGTCCTCGTTCGTTGCTTGAACCCTTTTCTCATTTGTGCCTCATTTGGGATGAAGGTTTTTGCAAATACTGCTTCGGCGAGGTGTTGCAGATTCCGGAATTCGCGACAGAAACGCGCAAGTGATTTGGATCCAATTTACTATGGATTCCCAAGCCGGACGTTTTTGGGGCTCTGGAAAAGCAGACTGACTGGTGGTAAGTCGGCAATCCGCATATGCTGGCGAAGGTGACGAATTTCGTGGCAGGGTAGTCATGGCGTTCACTCGGGTCGGTTCTCCTGAGCAGCGTTAAACTTAGGGTGTGGGCGTCCGGCGCGGAGCAGCCAGTGGGTGCTTCGGACGCTCCAAGGCGCAATCGCCATGTCGGTTTGGCGTCAGTTCTCCTGTGGAGGTCCGCCGTGGACATCAATCGTTTCACCGAAAAGATGCAGGAGGCCCTTCGCTCTGCGCAATCGGAAGCGACTCGGCTTAGCCATCAGCAACTCGACGTCGAACATCTGTTGGCGTCGCTCCTGGAACAGGAAGGCGGACTCGCCGGCGCCATCCTCGCCAAGACGGGGGTGGCCACCGACCTTTTGTTGCAGCGGCTGGAAGAGGAATTGGGCCGGATGCCGAAGGTTACCAGCGCCGCCGGCGGCCCTCCCGACCAGGTATATGTCAGCGGACGCCTGAACCGGTTGTTCGTGCAAGCCGAGGACGAAGCCAAGCGGCTCAAGGACGAATATGTGTCGGTCGAACACTTCCTGCTGGCCATGACGGACGACAAGGGTGTTGCCGGGCGGCTTCTGGCCCAGATGGGAGTCACCCGCGAACGGCTGACCCAAGCGTTGCGTGAGGTTCGTGGCAACCAGCGAGTTACTTCGCCCACTCCCGAGACTACTTACCAGTCGCTGGAACGATACGGCCGCGACCTGACCGAAGCGGCCCGCCATGGCAAGCTGGATCCGGTCATCGGCCGCGATGACGAAATTCGTCGCGTTATTCAGGTCCTGTCCCGCCGCACCAAGAACAACCCCGTTCTGATCGGTGAACCGGGAGTCGGAAAAACCGCGATCGTGGAAGGGCTGGCGCAGCGGATAGTCCGCGGGGACGTCCCCGAAGGGATCAAGGACAAGCGGATCATCGCGCTGGATATGGGGGCCTTGATTGCCGGGGCCAAGTATCGGGGCGAATTCGAGGAGCGCCTCAAGGCGGTGCTCAAAGAAGTGCAGGAATCCGCGGGCGGCATCATCCTTTTCATCGACGAGCTCCACACCGTGGTCGGCGCCGGAAAGGTCGAGGGCGCGATGGATGCCGGCAATCTTCTCAAACCGATGCTCGCGCGTGGCGAGTTGCACTGCATCGGCGCTACCACGCTCAATGAGTACCGGAAAAACATCGAAAAGGATGCCGCGCTGGAACGCCGGTTCCAGCCGGTTCTTGTGAATCAGCCTTCTGTGGAAGACACGGTCTCCATCCTACGCGGGCTCAAGGACCGGTATGAAGTCCACCATGGAGTGCGCATCAAGGACTCAGCGCTGGTGGCCGCCGCCGTCCTGTCGAACCGTTACATCTCGGACCGCTTTCTGCCGGACAAAGCCATCGACCTGGTTGACGAAGCCGCCGCCAAGCTCCGCACCGAGATCGACTCCATGCCCTCGGAACTCGATGAGAGCCTGCGCCGCGTGATGCAGCTCGAGATCGAACGCGAGGCGCTGAAGAAGGAGAAGGATGAGGCCTCTAAGGAACGCCTCGCCAAGCTTGAGAAGGAGCTCGCCAATCTGCACGCGGAATCGGATGCCTTGAAAGCCAAGTGGCAGACGGAGAAACGCGCCGTGCAGCGGCTGCGCTCGCTTCGCGAGCAGATCGACCAAGTCAAAATCGACATGGAGAAGGCCGAACGGCAGTATGACCTCAATAAGGTGGCCGAGCTGAAATACGGCAAGCTGGTGCAATTGGAGAATCAGCTGAAGGCCGAATTGGAGCACTTTTCCAAGAAGCAAGCCGGAACGCCGCTGATCAAGGAGGAGGTCGACGAACAGGACATCGCCGAAGTGGTGAGCCGGTGGACGTCGATTCCAGTTTCCCGGCTGATGGAGGGAGAAGTGCAAAAGTTGCTTCACCTCGATACGGAGTTGCACAAGCGGGTGATCGGCCAGGACGAAGCGGTGCAAGCCGTGGCGGAGGCCGTTGTCCGGGCACGATCGGGCCTCAAGGATCCGAACCGGCCGGTCGGTAGCTTCATTTTCCTTGGCCCCACAGGCGTCGGCAAAACTGAATTGGCCCGGACCCTGGCCGAGTTCCTGTTCAATGATGAGCGCGCCATGATTCGCATCGACATGTCGGAGTACCAGGAGAGACACGCGGTCGCGCGGCTCATCGGGGCTCCCCCAGGCTACGTGGGTTTTGAAGAGGGCGGACAGCTCACGGAAGCCGTGCGGCGGCGGCCTTATTGTGTGATTCTGTTTGACGAGATTGAAAAGGCCCACCTGGACGTCTTCAACGTCATGCTGCAGATTCTCGACGACGGGCGGCTGACCGACGGCCAAGGACGGACGGTGGACTTCAAGAACACGATTCTGATCATGACTTCCAACATCGGCAGCCAGCGAATTCTCGAATATCGCGGCGCGTTCGATGGATCCGAGTTTGAGCGTATGAAGGAGGCCGTCCTGGAAGAGGTGCGCCATTTCTTCCGGCCTGAATTCCTGAACCGCGTGGACGAAATCATTGTTTTCCATGGGCTGTCCGAGGATCATTTGATGCAGATCGTGGACATCCAACTGGAGCGGTTGCGCGCGAGGCTCGCTGAACGTCACATTACGATCGAGGTGACACCGGACGCGAAACGGCATCTGGTCCGCACCGGGTCCGATTCCGCTTACGGAGCGCGCCCTTTGAAGCGGGCGATCCAGAAAAACGTCGAAACGCAGTTGGGACGATTGCTGTTGGATGGGACCATCCGGGACGGGCAGCTCGTGCGGATTGATTATGACCGCACTGACGGAAAGCTGGTCTTTTCCTCCCAGATGGTACCCACCAGACAAACGCAAGCCGCCAGGGGCTAAACGTTCATCGAGAGGCCCAGTAAGATCGGGCACGGTCCTGCGCGCCGTTTTCTTGGATAGATCGTCAGAATGAATACGAAGCGGATCGGCCAAACCGAGGCGTCCGGCAGTCACGAACTAGACGCTGACGGCACTAACATGTCGCTTGAAATCGTTGTCGTTCGCCAATAATCAAACCGTGTTGAAGGGTTTCGTTTGCCGAACATGCGCGGGTCCTTTAACTGACGACCACAAGCCTTGATCATGTGAGCCAACCCGCGTGTGACATTGTTACATGGTCATCCGCAATATCGCAGATCACCCGGCTCTTCCTTGTAGCCTTCTGGCGCGACGGGTCTTAGGTTCGGACCCATTATTGGCGATAGACAGGCTCTTTTGACATACGCCTGTGATCAGAACGTGAACGCATCCTCTTCAGCGATCCTGAGCGATCCAGATCATCAAACACCGCCTGGCAGCCATGATCTCACCGAAGGCAGACGCCGTCAGTAGCGAGTTCGCTTCGGTGGGTCCTGAAGTTAGGGCTTGCGTGAAATTTTCGACGGTCGCTGGCGTCGTGGCATACGTCATTGAATATGCCTAAATGTAACGACTAATCTGGTCGAGCCGCGACACCGCAACATCAGCGGGGAACCCTATGCGTTCCGCTTCCCTGCCTTCTCGATTGCACCAACAAACTCTGTATCCGAAGGCCTTGGCTCCCGCTGCGTCCCATGAGTTCGACGAAATAAACAGAATCTCTTTAGCCGAGAGATCGAGGATTTCGGGGCCGAGACCATAGACCCGCGGGGACGGTTTGTAAGTCTTCACTCGATCCACCGAGATGATCTCCGCAAAGTGGGGTTCCAGGCCGCTATTCCGAACCACGCTCTGCAGCATCCTGGGGGAACCGTTGGAGAGAATGGCTAACGGCACTCCCGCCAGAGACTCGAGCGCGGGCCGCGCGTCTGGAAATGCCGCCGTAGAAAGGTACCCCTGCATGAGGCGGTCGAGCTGGGCTTCGCTCGCTTCGATTCCAAGCTGGCTGACGGATGAACGCAAAGCGGCGCTTGTGATCTCCCAGAAGTCCTCGTAGCGTTCCATGAGTGCTCGCAACCAGGTGTATTCGAGTTGTTTCTGCCGCCAGAGAGTCGCGAGAGCCCGCAAATCCCCTGGGATGTAGTCGCACCGTAGCACAAAGGAGTGTACGTCGAAGAGGGTGCCATAGGCGTCAAATATGAAAGCCCGAGGTTTCATTTGTGTCAGACCTCAGACCGGCGCTCCAGTCCAGATCCAGTGGTCCGCGGCACCGGCCTGCCACCTTTCATCAGATCCACAACGAGCCGGTACGCCAGGAGAACGGTCACTATTGCCCCGTACATCAGTGGCAGCCGGATGTCCGACTTGACCAGCCAGTAGTAGTGCACCACTCCTGCGCACGCGCTCACGTAAATCAGCCGGTGAAGCATCTGCCATCGCTTGCCGCCCAGCCGGCGAATCCAACCTGTGGTTGACGTGACCGCGAGCGGGATAAGCAGCACAAACGCCGTAAACCCGGCGGTAATGAACGGGCGCTTCACAACATCCTTTGCGATCTCGTTCCAGTCAAAAAATTTGTCCAACACGAACCAGGTCAGAAAATGCAGGCTTGCGTAGAAGAACGCAAATAGTCCCAGCATGCGGCGAAAACGAATGAGCTCGGGCAAACCCAACAGCTTGCGCAGCGGTGTGATGGAGAGCGTGATGCAAAGGAAGCGGATGGTCCAGTCGCCTGTCCAATGCGTGATGAACTCAATTGGGTTGGCGCCCAGGTCCCCTTCAAACGCCTTCCAAGCCAACAGAAGTCCGGGAAATAGGCAGAGCGCGAAGACAGGAATCTTCGACCACCGGTTGCCGAGGGTGCGGCTCAACGGCATCCTTAGTAGTTCTTCCGCAGGTCCATGACAGCATAGAGCTGTGCGACCTGCTCGCCGTATCCGTTGAACATTAGCGTCTTGCGCCGAAAAAATTCGCCTAGCCTCCGCTCCGAAGCCTGGCTCCAGCGCGGATGATCCACCTCCGGATTCACGTTCGAATAGAATCCGTACTCGCGGGCGTTCGTGATATTCCAAGTGGTGGGCGGCTGCTTTTCCACGAACTTGATTTTCACGATGGACTTGATGCTCTTGAAGCCGTACTTCCAAGGCACCACCAGCCGTACCGGCGCTCCGTCCTGCTTCGGCAGCGCTTCGCCGTACATGCCCACGCACAGAATCGCTAGCGGGTGCATGGCCTCGTCCATGCGCAAGCCTTCGACATACGGCAGCGGAATGCCCGCCGCGCTTTCCGATAGCATGACTCTCTGGTCAAGCACAGTCTGAAATGTCACGAACTTGGCCTTCTCCGTCGGCTCGACTTTTTTGATCAGTGCGTTCAGCGGAAACCCGATCCACGGTACTACGATCGACCAAGCTTCCACGCAGCGATGCCGATAGATGCGCTCCTCGAGCGGAGCCATTTTCATGATGGCGTCGATGTCAAAGACTTGTGGCTTGTTGACCGCACCTTCGACTTTAACGGTCCAGGGCAAAATTTTGAGTTTTTGCGCCAGCGAGGCCGGCTGGTCTTTGCCGGTGCCGAATTCGTAGTAGTTGTTGTAGTGCGTAACGTCGTTGTATGGCGTTATCTTCTCGGTGGTGCTGAACGGGCTCTTAGCGATTCCGCTAAGCTTGTTGTCTGCCGGCGCGGTGCCGACGGCCAGGGCAGCCCCGGCCATAGGTAGCCCCGCCAGGAAGCTGCGGCGGCTCAGATACAAGTGTTTCGGAGTAACCTCAGACGGCCGGATATCGGGTGAGCGTTGGATCAACATATCTCCACCTCTGATTGGATGCTGAATGTACTGCTCTGGACTCGCAGTAGAACGGCGCCGACGCCGCGGCGAACCCAGGATTCACGGCTCAATCGAATCACCGCGATTCTCTTCTCATCTCCCACTTCGGAGTTCCTGCCCAATGGGTCCCGCCTGATTTATCCGGCTTGATCGGCAAAAAATTCCCTTTTGTTACAACTTTTGTTCCGCGACGCCTCGAACGTGTCCGGTCTTTGGATCCTGAACGAACACGACCAGCCGTAGTCCGCTCAATCCAGCTCCAGGCTCAAGCGAGATCGTGACGTCTTTCGCCCATGCGCTGTCTAAGTTCACTGTGCCCACCTGTTTGAGAATTCGAGTGACGGCGACATGCGTGAGAACATGGCCGCCGTTCTCACCACGCGCTACATGCGATTCGGCGTGGTTGTCGGCGAGCGCGACGTATAAGATGCCTCGCCGGCTCCCGGTGCTCTGATCCGCAGGCAACTGAATGTGCGCCGTAACCTGCCCCCCATCGCCCGAGATATTGGAGATTGCGATTGCAAGCTTCGGCTGCCGTATCGCTCTTTGAATCGCGGAGGACGCCTCACGTCCGTCGCTGCCCACAAGCCCAAAGTGTCCGTCAACCACGAGTTGCGGCGTGTACACTCCATCGAGATGGTAACGGTTGGTGTACTCCTGCTGGCGAGATGTGTACTGCGCCGAAGAAAACGGATCTTTCCAGCCGAGGCGGTCCCAGTAATCAACATGCTCACTGAGAACGATAAGGTCCGCGCCGATGACAGGTTGTTTTTGATCTAGAAATTCGAGCAGACGGTCAGCCGGCGGACAACTCGAGCAGCCTTCCGAAGTGAAAAGCTCCAACAACACCGGAACGTGAGCTGCGTTTTCATCGGCCCCGATGCACATTCGTGCTCGTGCAGTTAACGCGAGCACGCCGGTAATGAAACTGAGTCTCGGCATGGTTTCCTTTCGAGCAAGACGCCCGCGCCGGGCGCTTTCAACCAGGAATTCGTAGCCAGTTGTACAAAAGTTACTCTTCGAGTGCCGGCGTGATGACGAGATGCTCGTTCTAGTGAGCTAGTCTCGCCAGGACTAATGCAAGCGGACTATCCATAGCTGGTGGCGACTTGCATCCTTTGCGAGCCTGCCAGAGCTGTTCGGAAAGGTCCAGATTGGACTCGGAAGCTTCGCTTTCGTGGGCAGCACTCACATGTGCTTTCAGCGCCGTCCCGGCCGTGTCGAGCAATCTCTGCAATTCCGGCGACTGATTTGGACCGATGCATTGTCTGGCCTCGTCCGCGGTAAGCTCGACCAGCTTGAGGCTCCGGCTGAAACGCTCCGCCAAACCGAGGCCTCTCATCGTAGGATCAAGCATCAGCAGTTCGTTGCAGACGTCGAGGCGTCGGCGGGTGGCTTGGTCATCGGGCGCCAACCGTAGCGTGGTCTGAAAATCTCGCTGTGCCGCGCGATACTTGCCTCGAGCGAACTCCGCCGTGCCGAGCCCGGCATATGCATCCGCGTTCGCAGGGGCGTCGTGCAGGATCCCGCGAAATACATCGACCGCCCGGCTGGAGATCCCGCCAGGAGGAACAGTTGTCCCATCCGTCTTCGAGTCCTCAGATCGGCGAGTCAAGTGCCAGAAACGGACGCGAGTGCGACCCTCTTGCCGATGCGCATTCTCCCAGCTTGGCCAGTCCACGGGTGGCGGCGCCCTTCATTACTGACCCCCAAAGCAGAAGGACGCCGCCCGGCACGCACCGGCCGGAGGGAAAGACCGGGACGCGAACTGGTTACGGCTGGCCGCCCGGCTGCCCGGCGGCAGCAGATAGGTGGGCGCGCCGGTTCTTCTGCCAGCACTCCTCGTTATGCTCGTTGCATACCGGACGTTCCTTGCCGTAGCTGATGGTGTTCAATAGCGCGGCCGCCACGCCGAACTCGACCAGATAATCCTTAGCCTCGGTGGCCCGCCGGTCACCCAGCGCCAGATTGTACTCGGCCGATCCGCGTTCGTCGCAATCCCCCTCCACCGTGATCTTCGCATTGGGGAAATCCTTGAAAATGTCTTTCAGTGCTGTCGCGTCGCCGGACAATGCCGACCTGGCGTCCGCTCGCAAATCCGACTTGTCGAAATCAAAGTAAGCGTCGCGGGTTTGCGCGCTCAACATGTCCCCCAATGATTTCTTCGGTGGTGGTGCTACCGCCGCCGTGGTTGCCGGTGCCGTGACGCTCACTGCCGCAATAGCTTCGTTGGTTCCTCCCGGTCCTTTGGCTGTTAGCGTGTAAGTGGTGCTGGAGCTCGGGTAGACTTGCCGGCTGCCGCCGGATTGCACCGTTCCCATACCCGGCTGAATCGTAACGCTCGTGGCATTTTCCACCGACCATCGCAGTGTCGACGACTGCCCGCGCTCAATCGATGCGGGTGAGGCCGTGAACGCCGAGATGACGGGCTTGGGCGGCGGTGGCGCGCTTTCCTTTGCAGTTGGAGGTGGCGGCGGAGGCGGTACGGCGGCCACTTTCTTCTTGCACGCCGCGGCGAACAGAAGAAAGCAGAACCCCACCGCAAGTAGGCTGATTTTTCGCTTGGTCATATGATCTCCTTCATTTCTGTAAGCGCCGCAGCCGCCATCCCGTGCGGCAGTCTGCGGCGGCCAATGGATACTCAACTCCTCTTAATGAGTCCGAGTGATTTTTCCAAGCGAATATCTTCCTGGTGGATCTTGGCGAAATCTTCGAATTCGCTCATCTGATGAGCCAGCCTAGACGATTGCTGAAACAACTCCTTCGAATACGCGTGATAAGTGGGATTGAACAGATGGTCTTGGTTGTCGTTAAGAAATGCGATGGCCGATTGCACCTCGCGCGACATTTCCGTGATCAGCGGCGCGGCATCGTCAATAGCTTTTTGCTCCCACGGCGAAACCACGCGCCGTATGGCTTCCAGCCTGCACAACTGGCTGCCCATGTTGTTGACCTCGGCGCGGATGGCGTTCAGCTCATCCGCATGCTCTTCCCAGTCGATTTCATTCGAAAAGTTCTGGAGCTGGTCGGCGTGGAAACTGGCTTCCCGAGCCTCAGCGCCGACGTCATCCAATGAGCCTTGCACCTCCTGGCGAAAGTTCCAGGTATAGGATTGCGCCGTTGGAGTGCCTGAAGCGCACGAACTGTTCTGTGCTGTAGATCCAGCCGGCAAAACCAGGGCCCCGGCAAACAAACAGGTAACCAACCTTGCATAGATATAGATAGAGACACGCATCATCTGACTCACTTTCTGTAAGCGGCTGCCTACACCCAATTAGATGGAAATAAACCGGTTAGGGATATACAGTCCGGGCTGTATTTTGCTGACGGCCGAGGCTGGAGATGGCTCCAGCCCGCATGAACGGAAAATATAGCACGGGCGGTATTTTGTGCCGTTGGCTCGTCTTCCTATCCTGAAATCAGGAAAGGAGCGAGGCATATGGCGAGAATATCGGCAAGAGCGATGGCTCTGGCGTCAGCACTGCTATGGGGAGGTTGCCTGCTGTTCGTCGGCCTCATCAACATCGGCGCGCCTTCTTATGGCGCAGAATTCCTTCGAATGATGAGTTCCGTCTATCCGGGCTTTCACGACACCCGAACCTGGGGTGAGGTCGTTCTGGGAACCGTGTATGGGCTGGTCGACGGTGCCATCGCCGGTTTGCTGTTCGCGTGGCTGTACAATTGGGCAGCCCGCTTCACGATGCATGAGACCGGCACTGCAACACACTGATCCTCCGCCCAGCCGGCGGTCTTATAGACTGATCTCATTGCGGAAGAACTCATAAACGGGATGGGGCCGGTTGAACCCGTGGCGCAAACAAGGACCCGGCTCGTCTTGCTGGCGGGTTTCGGGGGGTTGCTGGGTCTAATGGCGGTCGGTGGCTTCGATGCCATCCAGGTGCTGCAGCTTACACAATCGCGCAACGTGCAAATCCGCCAGGTGTATCTGACGAGAAATCGCGCATTGGACCATATCCGCTCGTCGCTTTACTTGTCCGGCACCGCAGTGCGGGACTACCTGCTCGATCCCGAGCCTGCCGGCGCGGCGGACGAGCTGCAGAGATTGCACGCGCTCCGCGGCGAGATGGCGTCGGCGATGGACGCTTATGGAAAGTCTCTCAGCGCCAGCGAAGCCCAGCCCGTACGGGCGCTGCAGGCCGGTCTCGCGGCCTATTGGAACGTGCTCGAGCCCGTGCTGCGGTGGTCGCCTCAACAGAGGCGCGAGCGCGGCTATGAATTTGTGCGGCATGAGCTGCTGCCACGCCGCGCCGCGGTACTGGACCTCGCGGACAAGATTGACGCGCTTAACGAGCAGGAGCTGAATGGTGGAGACGAACGCCTGGAAGAGACCTTTGGCCGCTTTCGCCGCCGGCTGCTTGTGATGCTGGCTGCCACGCTGAGGATGGGCCTGCTGCTGGCCGCCGTCGCGGCATCACACATTCTGCGGCTGGAACGGCAGTCGTCCGCGCGATACCTGCAGGTGGTGCGCGCGCAAAATGAGCTGAAGGAACTGTCAGCGCGCCTGGTGAAGGCGCAGGAAGAGGAGCGGCGCGCTATTTCACGCGAGTTGCACGATGAGGTGGGACAGTCGCTGAGCGCCCTCTTGATGGAGCTGGGTAATCTGGCGGCAGTTGTGCCCAGGAATCTCGAACCGCTACAGCGGCATCTGGAATCCATACGAAAGCTGGCCGAATCGAGTGTCCAGGTGGCGCGCAATATGTCGCTGCTGCTGCGGCCTTCCATGCTGGATGATTTCGGATTGGTTCCTGCGCTCGACTGGCAGGCGCGCGAGATTTCCAAGCGCACCGGCATGGCTGTGAGCGTGGAGGCGGGTGAGATCTCCGACCAACTGCCTGACGATCACAATACCTGCGTGTATCGCGTCGTCCAGGAGGCGTTGCACAACTGCGCCCGCCACGCCCACGCGCATTCGGTGCGGATCCGCGTGCGCCAGGCCGCGGATCGTATTTTGCTGTCTATTCAGGACGACGGCAAAGGTTTCGATGCGCTGCGCGTTCGCGGCCTGGGCCTGGTCGGCATGGAGGAGCGCGTGGAGCATTTGGGAGGAACATTCCATGTGAAATCCGAACCGGGCCACGGTACGGTTCTGGATGTCGAACTCCCCCTTCCGGCCGGTCAGATGGAGGAAACGGCGCGTGAGGTGCAAGGAGCCTGATTCCATCATGAACCCCATTCGTGTCCTGCTGGCAGATGACCACACCGTAATGCGCAACGGGCTGCGCCTGCTGCTCGAGCGTCAGCCCAACCTAGTGGTGGTAGGCGAAGCGTCCGACGGCCGCGAGACCGTGCGCTTGGCCGAATCCCTTGCACCCGAGGTGATCGTGATGGATATCGCCATGCCCAATCTGAACGGCATCGAGGCGGCGCGGCAGATTACCGCGGCACGCCCCGAGACGGCGATCGTGATTCTCAGCATGCATTCGGATGAAAGCTACGTGATCCGCGCGCTCAAGGCCGGGGCACGGGCATATCTGCTGAAGGATTCGGCCGAGGGCGACCTCATCGCCGCCATCCACGCCATCACCGATGGCAAGTCGTTCTTCAGCCCGGCCATCAGCCGCATTCTTGTGGAAGACTATATGCGCCAGCTCGAGCAGAAGCACGTGGAGGATACTTACGAGCTGCTCACCGCCCGCGAACGCGAAATCCTGCAGCTGCTCGCCGAAGGCAAAACCAACAAAGAGGCGGCCGCGATTCTCAATCTCAGCGTCTACACCATCGAGACGCACCGCACCCACATTCTGCAGAAACTGAATCTGCACAATGTGCCGGAGTTGATCCTTTACGCTGTCAGGAAGGGCATTATCGCGTAATAACCTCGGCTCGGCCTTGAACTGCCGAGCGAGAAAGCTCTCGCCGCTGACCTCGCGCTCGACTTTATCCGTTCCCGCCTGCCGCATTTTCGCGGCGGTCTCGAATTCCGCCCGTCCCTCGGCTCGCCGGCCCAGCAGCATCAGGATAACTGGCGCTTCAAGTAGTGATTTGCGTTGCGTGGAGGTCCTCTCAAATCATCGAAGGACTCTTACATGCCAAGTTCGCGCGTAAGGGACTGATCATTGACGAAAGCACGGCTGACTATCAGCCAAAACATCTGACGCACGGAGAGAATATAGTCCTCATAGAAACCTCCGGCGACTCGCTTGATGACGAGATGCTCGTTCTACTGAGCTAGTCTCGTCAGGACCAATGCAAGCGGGCTATCCATAGCTGGTGGCGACTTGCATCCTTTGCGAGCCTGCCAGAGCTGTTCGGCAAGGTCCAGATTGGACTCGGAAACCTCGCTTTCGTGGGCGGCACTCACATGTGCTTTCAGCGCCGCCCCTGCCTTGTCGAGCAATCCCTGCAATTCCGGCAATGGATTTTGACCGATGCATTGCCTGGCCTCGTCCACGGTAAGCTCGACCAGCTTGAGGCTCCGACTGAAACGTTCCGCCGGACTGAGGCCTCTCATCGTGGGATCAAGCGTGAGTAGTTCGTTGCAGACGTCGAGCCGTTGGCGGGTGGCTTGATCATCGGGCGCCAACCGTAACGTGGTCTGAAAATCCCGCTGTGCCGCGCGATAGTTGCCTCGAGCGAATTCCGCCGCGCCGAGGCCGCCATATGCATCCGCGTTCGCAGGGGCGTCGTGCAGGATCCCGCGAAATACATCAACCGCCCGGGCTGGAGATCCCGCCAGGAGGAACAGTTGTCCCATCCGTGTTCGAGTCCTCAGATCGCGAGGAGCATCATCCTGAACCGGGAGTAACTCGGCGAGCAGCTCTTCTTTGGAATTACGCTGCGCCAGCAGGTCGATCAGTTCGAACCTCACGCGGAGTCGGTTTTCCGCTGCGTTCTCGTTCCAATGACCATACATTGCGCGGTGAAAGTACGAGAGCGCCTCCGCGAATCGGCCCTCTTTCACCATGACGCGGCCCATGATCAAACTGGCGAGACCGTCCGTGGAGTCGCTCTGCAGCAATTCCGTGAGAGTCGATTCGGCCTCCGCAGTCTTTCCAGCCGCGAACTGCGCCTGCGCGAGTGTCCGGAGATAGTCGCGATTGCCGCGCTCAATCGAAATCGCGTCTTTGATCCGTTCGATCGCCTCCGCGTTCTCTCCCCGCTGCATCAAGCCCCGCCCTTGTTCGAACAAACGCGCCGCCTCAACCTGGCTCTCCGCCTTCTGCATTTTGGCCAGAAACATATCGGCCGCAAACAGTGCCGCCATTGCGAGGAAGACCAACGTGAAAGTTCCCAAGGAAGATCGTCCTGCGAAGGGTATTGCCATTAGTCGTTTGGCTCCATGGAGCTGCCTCTTTTCGCCACGCCATAGGCGTTCAGGATGTCGTCCAGGGCGATAATCCCGACCAACTGGTGCACGTTCGCGCGGCTGACGACGGGAAGAACATTCAGTCCGCTGGTTCCCATCCGTTCAAGTGCCAGGCTCAGGCTTTGGTCGGGATGAACGTACGGAGGGTCTTCGGCGGTGGAGCGGCCGCTCCGGGAACCTTCGCGGAGAATCACCGCGACCTTCTGATTCGATGCTCCATCGTCTGCGGCCTGTTCGAGCTCGCTGCTCCGGATCATTCCCCATACCCCTTCCGCGTCGCCGACGGGCCAAGCATCGAACTCGCTGTCCTTCATTTGACGGAGAACCATCGCAATCAGCAGATCCGGCGATAAGACCGCTGACGCCGAACGCATTGCCTCGCGCACTTGCATCCGCTCGGCGAGGGAACGGGAATGCGCGGTAGGTAGATGCACACCTTCCTGGCGGGCAAGCGCTTCGTAGATCGGTTGTTTCTGGAGCTTGTACGAAATGAAGTACGCGATCAGGTTGGAGATCATCAGGGGGACGATGATCGTATAATCGCGTGTGATCTCGAAAATCATGAACACCGACGTCAGCGGCGTCCGCACGATTCCGGCGAACGCGGTTCCCATGCCGACCAGTGCATACGCGCCGGGACCCGCTGTGTAGCTGGGGAACAGCGTGTGGGCGACGCCTCCGACCGACGCGCCCATCATTGCGCCGATGAATAGGGCCGGACCAAAAATGCCGCCCGCGTTGCCGGAGGCATAGCAGACTGCGGTCGCAACGATCTTGAGCACAGCAAGCAACACGACGACTTTCAGAACAATGTCACCGTTCAACACTTTTTCGACGTGGTTGTAACCGACCCCTAACACTTCGGGCACGAAGTAACCCATCAGGCCGACCGTCAGGCCACCTGCGACCGGCTGAAACCAAGCCGTCCATTTTGGCAGTCGCATGAACCACGCGCGGAGTCCTAGAAGAAGTTTGACGAAGCTAACCGATCCCAGCCCACCAACCACACCGAGCACCGCGTAGACGCCAAATTCCGCTGGATGGACCGCCCGATAACCGGCGACGTGGAAGAGAGGATCGTCGCCCAGAATCAGGTGCAGGACCATCCAGGAGGTGGCTGAGCTAAGCACGACGGAACCCAGCACCGATGCGTGCAAATCGCCCATGATCTCTTCGAGCGAGAACAGGACCGCCGCGATTGGCGTATTGAACGCCGCAGCCAGTGCCGCGGCACAGCCTGCCGGCACGAGCGCCTTTACTTGTTTTGGATTGAGTCCCAGACTCCGCGCAATCACCGAGGCGAGCCCCGCGCCCACCTGGACGGATGGTCCTTCACGCCCGAGCGCAATTCCGCTGGCAAGCGAGGCCGAGCAGCAGAAGAACTTACCAAGCACGGTTCGAAACAGGATTCGTCCGTCGTCGATGAAGAGTGCGAACCTCGTTTGCGGGATTCCGCTGCCTCGCGCAAACGGGAAATAACGCCACAGAAGATAGCCGGTGCTGAGCGAACCGAGCACCGGAACCAGAATCCGCCGCCAGCCCGATCCACCAGCCGGATACATACGGGCCGCGAGCCGTCCGGTCAGCAGAATGAACGCCACTACGACCAAGCCGACTAGCGCGCCGATCACCAGGCTAAACACGAGCGACAACTGGTCTTCGCTCTGTCGAAGTCGTTCCAGACTTCTGCTGAGCTTGGCCATCCGGGATGGTCGCTGGTTGCTATCCATTGTTTTGCGGGTCGGAGGGAAGCGGGGATCCTACCTTTCATCCCGCTGTTCAGCGCGGGCAGGAAAATGAAGTACTAGCGGTTTCATGATTAAGTCCCAGCCCTAAGACAAATTATCGCCCCGCACGAATCCTGCGACCTATTGTTTCGCGACTGCTGAAGGAACGCGTCTGAAATGCATTGTCTCACTCTTGCCGGTTGGGACAATTGGGATGGTCTCCAGGTCCATGGTGTCGCCACCGCCAGTAATGCTGAAACGCCGTTTCATAACCTGGTTCCCCCTGGTCTCCAACTCAACGAGTTTTGGCCCGTTGAACCACAGAGACACTTTCGACGGCCGACCGGCATCTTTACCTGCACATTCCTTGCCCACCGTATTACACTTGAACTCCTCCACGGTTTGTGTGCCGTTGGAGCTGGTCACATGTATGGCTCCACCCAAGCTCTCCAGGGCCCAGGTGGATTTGGTCTCCGCATTTTCGTCGCTCTGCTGCCACCTGCCCATGAGCCGGGCGCGGCCGGAATCGTCGTCCGCAAGTGCGGAACCCGCCAACAGCAGTGCACTCAAAGTAAGAATCGAAACTCTCATCAAGCCTCCTATGCTCAACCGGCATCTCGTATTTGGACCCGTTCGGAAGTGGGCAACGGGCTGGTGACAGGGCGCTTCCTCAAGACCCCTAAAAGTTCATCCCTGTGCGAGCCATGGCAACAATGTGGATGCGGCGATTCCGCTGCCAGCAGGCTTCGTCGTGCTCCTGGCAGACGGGGTGCTCTTTGCCGTAGCTGATCAGGTTGAGTTGAGCTGCGGGTATACCGACCTGGACCAGGTAGTCCTTGGCGGCCTGGGCACGCCGGTCGCCGAGCGCGAGATTGTACTCATCGGAACCGCGTTCATCGCAATGGCCCTCGATGGTCAGCTTGTAGTCGGGGTAGTCTTTCATGATGTCCCGCAGTTCAGTCGAGTCGGCCTTGAGCGCTTTCAGGGCATCGGGACGAAGTGAAGCCTTGTCGTAGTCGAAGTAGGCGTCTTCGATTCTGGCCAGAAGCTGGTCAATCCGGGCGCGTGTCGCCGCATTCGGATACCGTGGCGCCGGCGTAGGGGTGGCGGAAGGCTGCGTGGTGGCTGTCCGCGCTGGCGGGACCGCTTTTTGTGCGGACGCAGGCGTAGAGGTCGAGGCTGGCGGAGGCGGCGGAGCGGCGGCAACTTTCCTCCTGGCGCAACCCGCAGTAAGCAAAGCGAGGGTAGCAACTGCCACCAGCGTTAGTTTCTGAGCTTGGTTCATGTGGCGTCCTTTCTCTACATATGATTGAACCCGTTTGTCAGGTGTGAGCGAAATCCTGTTCGGACAGGATTTTTCGCTGGCCAGGCGTGAACTACACTGAAAACTGGAAGAGGTTGCCTTCCTTATTGCTTTCCTACTCGGGCAGTCCGGTGACCGGTTCGGGCGAGAAGCGCCGTAAGCCTTCGTGGCTGATCCTAACTCTCGGCTTCGGAGGACTGCTGATCTGCATTGTGGCCGGAGCCGTTGGCACGCTGGTGGTTTTTCAGAGGGCTCGCAATGCCGAGGCGCAATCGAGGAAGGCGTTTCTGGAGCGACTCGGCGCTCTCGATCAGATTCGCGCTCAGATCTACTTGTCGGGCACCTACGTGCGCGACTTCCTGCTCTCGCCGGACCCGGATACTGCCAAGACGCAGGCTACGCACCTGGCCACGCTAAAAAGTGAGACTCGCAACGCCCTGGCTGCTTACGGGCGTGAACTGGAGCCCGACGAACGGGAGCCGTTTCTTGCGCTACGTAGCGAGATTGATGCCTACTGGCGGGTACTCGATGCAACCGTCGCGTGGTCGCCGCAGGAGCGGAACCGCCTGCGATTCTCGTTCTTTTACACGGAATTGGTTCCCCGGCGCACGGCCATGCTTCAAATTGCGGACCGCATCACCTCGGTGAACGAACGTGGCCTAACGCGCTCGGAAGAGCGGTCTGCCGCCGCGGCGGACAGCCTGCGACGTTACCTCACGTTGACATTCGTGGGCACTTTCGGCGGTGGCCTGATCCTTGCGCTGCTGACGATTGGCTTTACCCTTCGGCTTGAACTGGAGCTCGACCGGCGCCGAGCCGATTTGCAGGAACTGTCGACACTGCTCCTGCGTGCGCAGGAAAACGAGCGCCGCGCACTCGCGCGGGAGCTTCACGACGAAGTTGGGCAATCTCTGTCGGCGATCCTAATGGAGACGGAAGGCGCCGAAGTCGCGGAGCAGCCGGTCGAGATCCGCGAGCACCTCGGTTCGATCAAGGAGCTGGCGGAAAAGACGGTCAGCCAGGTGCGCGATCTAGCGCTCCTGCTTCGGCCGTCGATGCTTGATGACCTAGGTCTAGTGCCGGCGTTGAACTGGCATGCGCGTGAAACCAGTAAGCGCACGGGACTGAACGTGCTGGTCTCTGCCGACGATGTGATCGACCGCCTGCCGGACGAGCATCGAACGTGCATCTACCGCGTGGTTCAAGAGGCGGTGAACAATGCAGTCCGCCATGCCAAAGCGCGCACCGTTGAGGTGGCAGTGCGAAAGGAGGCCCAGAAAGTGAAGGTAACCGTGCAGGATGACGGAGTGGGTTTCGATACACGCTTCATGCGCGGCCTTGGCCTGCTGGGCATGGAAGAGCGCGTACGACGCCTCGGAGGGTATCTCAAGGTTAGTTCTGAGCTAGGGCGAGGGACACTGGTTCACGCGGCACTGCCGGTGGCCGAACTGGACCAAAGGAACGGACATGGAGCTAATTCGTATCTTGTTGGCTGACGACCATACGGTTGTCCGTGACGGCCTCCGGGCCATGCTCGAGCGCGAGCCCGATATGACGGTGGTAGCGGAAGCGGCCGACGGACGGGAAAGCGTCCGGTTAGCCGAGGCGGAAGCACCCGACGTCGTCGTGATGGACTTGGCGATGCCCAACTTGAACGGTATGGAGGCCACGCGCCGGATTCTGGCGGCAAACTCACGAGTCGGCGTCGTGATCCTGAGCATGCACCAGGACGAGAGCTATGTCCTGGGCGCGCTCAACGCCGGCGCGAAGGGGTACTTACTCAAGGATTCGATGCGCAGCGAGGTGGTACAGGCGATTCGGGCGGTGTCTCAAGGGCGTTCCTTCCTAACACGGAAGGTCGCCCGAATCCTCCAGGAGGACTATGTCGGCCAACTGCGGCGGCGCGGCCTGGAAGATAGTTACGACCTACTATCGGATCGCGAGCGCGAGGTTCTGCAAATGATTGCCGAGGGGCGGTCTAACAAGGAAGTTGCAAACCTACTGAATATCAGTCTGACCACCGTCGAAACTCATCGCGGCCACATCCTCCAAAAGCTCGATATCCATAGCATTCCGGAGCTCATTCTCTATGCTGTGCGCAAGGGCGTCATCTCTTAATGCTCTTGCCCGAAACCGAGCCCAACGTTTTAACCGAGATCGTCCTGTTAATATCCCCGATCGGGTCTTTGAGAGTGATGGTCTGATCACCGGAATTGATCCGGGGCTTCAAGGTGACGATCCTATCCAAGGTAACTCCATTTGGAGTTTCAACCACCACCAGATTCTGAGCTGGATCGATCAGGGTGATCTTCCCGGAGAGGGTTGCCGGCGAAACTCGCCGCATGGCCGCGATCGTCGTCGTTTTCCCGTAGGTACGTTTGCCAGCTTAGGGTTCAACCTGCTTGCCTAACTGACGTAAGATTCAAGAAAAGCGGAAGTCGGCATAGTGCAGTCAAAAGAACCTCAACCCTCTCAAGGCGGCGTGCTTCGCGTGCTCCAATCGAAGGAAGAAACGCGGGCTTTCTACGACAAGATTAGCGGCGTCTACGATGTCCTGGCCGAGCACAGCGAAGGGCCGGTCCGTCAAATCGGCCTCGACAAGCTTGCCCTGGCCCCGGGGGAACGCGTCCTTGAGATCGGCTACGGAACCGGCCACTGCCTTGTGCAATTGGCCAAGGCGGTTGGACCGGAAGGCAAGGTATTCGGCTTGATCTTTCGGAAGGAATGCGAGCTCAGGCGAGAGCCCGATTGCAAAAAGAACATTTGGTCGACAGAGTCGAGCTTTCTAGCGGTGACGCCACGCACCTTCCGTATCCCGGCGGCAGCATGGACGCAGTGTTCATGAGTTTTACGCTGGAACTGTTCGATACGCCTGAAATCCCCCAGGTGCTGGCCGAGTGCAGGCGCGCACTGCGCATCGGCGGACGAATCGGAGTGGTCGCGATCACTAAGAAGGCTAAGGAGGGATTCGCCGTGGAGGCGTACGAGTGGACCCACCAGCAAGAAAGTGCGTTGGACGAGCGATGCCAGCAAATAGGCCGCGTGAAGCGGCACAATATCAAAGGTCCCGAGAAACCGGGTTCGCATAAGTTGAAACAGTGAAAGAATTCTGACGCCGTTCACTGATGCCCATTGCCCCTCTGGAGCAGGTATGTCGCCTACCCTCAAGTCTGGTGATTTCAGACGCATCCGGACGTCACTCCGGCAGCACGGGGAGAGTGACGGTGCTGATCACGGACGGGTCGTCGCGCAGCTTGATGTAGAGCAGCGTTCCATCGGGACGTGGCACGCTCAAAGTCGAATCGGCAAAGCCTTCCGGGACTGAAACTGCGTGCAAGAATTGCGGGTCCGCGGAGACGGAGTCGATCAGAAACAGGTCGGTTCCGCTCAGCGTACACTGGCGGCCGGGGTTGTCCGGGCAGCGCACGTCAGTGAGGTTAGGAAGGCGAACCAGCGTTGCAAGCGGCTGCCACTCGCCCCAGGAGCCCGGCGCGCCTACCGGCCGGAAACGAAGCGGGCCGAAAGCGGAGGGTCCGAAACTTTTCCCAGGGTCGAGCACAGCCATAACTGTGCGCGCGTCCTGCAGAATCAGGTTCCCATCGGCAACGCTGAGCAGCACGTGGAACGAGCCGTCCGGACCGGCGACCTCGATCTTCTCCGTGCGCGGGAAGGCCTCGGGGACTTCGCTCTTCAGAAAGAACGCGAGGCTTGCGTTCTGTGGCAATTCTTCGGCGCTAGCCAGATGGATTGCCGCCGCGGGCTTTGCAGACGACGCCGCGCTCTGGCCGGGTCGCACGCTGCGGCTGATCAACGTAACTTTCGGCCCCGGAGGACCCACGGTTGCCGCCAGACTCAGGACACGCCCATCTTTCAGAGAGACCTTTGCCATGGCGTTATTCGCCAGCGAAGGTATTGCGGCATCACCCGGAGCGGAGACGCGTAGTTCGTCTTTCTCTCCGGCACGGGCGACCTCCCCGGGGGCGAAATGGACACCCTGCAATTCCACGCTGGCGACTTCGTCGAGGCGCGTGCCTTCCAGCAAGCCCACCCGCTCGCCCTTGCCAATGACGAACCGATCGAGGTGCCCGGCTTCCGCATACGCGTACAGTTGGAGTTCGTCGGGTTTTGGCGCGTCATCCTGCTTCAGGAGTACCGCCAGCGGGCCGGGCTTCGCATCCTTAAGCGATATCTTCAGCTCCAGCCGATTCGGCTTCGTCCGCTTCCAAGTGGACTCAATCTTCTCTCCGCTCTGATCGTCCACGGTTACGTCGTCAACGCACGCTGCGTCTGGTGAGTCGAGGTGAATGGTATCCTCGCGGCCCACAACGAGGGCGCTCTGGTCCGACGGCAGGATTACCCATTTTCCCGAGCGCGCCAGATGCAGATGATAAACGGGGCCGTTCCAAGCATCGAAACCCCACTGGCCGCGCAGAGTGCCGGTTATATCGGACTCCGAAACAGAATTGAGCGCGTGGGTGTCAACAGTGAACCCACCGCGCACGGCCTCGGCTTTGGCGGGCAGATCAAAGGTCTTCCCCGAAGCGGCCTGAACGTGAAGAACCATGTCGTGCGCGAAGCTGGTGGAGAACATCAGGGGAGCTCCTTCGGCGGGCAGCAGGGCGGAGGCTTTGTCAAAGCAGACGACTTGTTTCCGGTCCACCGGCCGGACGGGTGGGAATTCACTGTCACCCACGGCTGGCAGGGCTGCAACCAGCACCGACTGCGGCTTGTGGAAAGACGGAGCGCTGTTGAGTTTCAGGTCGAGTTCATCCTTATGGGGCAGCGCAAGCGCCGGGAGGTACTGATACTCCGCCGTGCGGATGCTGTCCATCAAGCGGGCCACGTCCATGAACGCTCCGACATACGGGCTGTAGTAGCCACTGTGCGCAGGCGGCGTGAGGGTGAGTTGCTCAATCAGGTCGGAGGCTGAGCCGGACGTGAGAGCAGCCACCATGGACTGAGCATGGCCGTCTTCGAGCACGAGCTGGCTGGTGTCCTTCATGAGGCAAGGAGCCTGCTGTTCGGTGGCCTTGTCGAAGCATTGCTCATCCAGCTTGATGCCGAGGCTTCGCGCCAGCAGCACGGAGCGCTTGTGAAGCTCGGTGGGATCGGTCTTCGCGGTTGCGCGTACGGCGGCCAGATAATCATCGAGGCGGGTGCGGTCGAGGCTCGCCTGGTTCAGATCCTGCGAAGCGCGGACGAAGGCTCCGGGCCGGCCCTGCACTGCCGAGCGCAGCGTCCGGGAGTCCCCGGTAGTCTCCGGCGCAAGGAAAAGCAAAACCTGCTGCGCGCCGTCGGGTACGGTGATGCCGATGCCCTCTTCCCGAATCTGCTTCTGCCACGTCTCTGCGCGTTTGAACCAGGCGTCCGGCGGCGGATTTGTGGAACCGCGCAGGAATGAGGCGATCATCAGGTAGTGGACGGCTTCACCGGTGGGCAGGACTGGATGCAACCACAGCCGGTCTCCAGGGCGCAGATTCGGCACGCAGGCGATGGGCAGAGTCCGGCCGCCACGGTTCACTCTGACGTCAATAGCGGGACCGGCCAGATCGAAAGAAGAATTCTCGGCAAGCGCGAAGCCGGCCAGCACGAGAACGGCGGCCGGAGCAAGCAGGGTCTTCGATAATGCTCCCATAACTTTCATCTTATTAGGAAGACGCGCAGGAATGTCTGAAGGACGAAGCCCGCGCTCCGTGCGTTCAAGCCCGCATAGCCCTTGGTATCGCTGGGTTGCGGCGTTGGACGCTTCTGGGACCTGTCTCGAACGACTGGGGACGCTAGCGAGGACCAGGTTGGCGGTGCGTTCTGGCCCCCGATCCCAGTTTGTCGCGGCCATTCGAACCACCACAGCTGCGATCTCTCTGGCAGTGCGAGGCCCTCGGGGGGCACCCATCTCGCTCCTCGATAACTGGGCACCGACGCCTGGCGGAGAGCCATCTGACGAGGCGGCTATTTGGCGGCATGGTGCGGAGGATCGATGCGTTGGCGGCACCGGCGGGGTAGAGCTTACGCGGGTAGGCGAAAAATCAAGCGAAGAGAGGAGGCGCATACGCACAGGTGTGCGCGGGATCGCCTGAACAAGAGGCCGTTGCGTGGTTTTGGGCTTCCCCGGACGGGGGTTGTCTCCCAAGCGGACGCCTGGCCTGGCCGAGATTAAGATATGTTAATGAATAGCCCAGCGACCGGGTTTGGATGTATGCTACAGCGAAAATGGAAATCCTGGGTTAGCATTCAGGCGTAACCGCGTTTTGGAAGAGCCGCGAGAGGAGGCACCACATGGGAGCACTGCGCAGCTCATTGCCTCAAGCGTTGAGGTCTCGCGGCGTGTCGCGCCGCGAGTTTGTGAAGTTCTGCAAGTTGATGGTTGCCACTCTGGCGCTCCCACCGCGGTATCTATCAGCCGTCGAAAAAGCTCTGAGTCAGGCCACGCGTCCGGTCTTAGTTTGGCTCGAGTTTCAGGATTGTGCGGGCAACTCGGAATCCATGCTCCGCACAAGCAGCCCGACAGTCAGTGAGTTCGTGCTCGAGCTTCTCTCCTGGGAGTACCACGAACTGATCATGGCAGGCGCGGGCAAACAGGCCGAAGACGCACTCGAACGAGTGGTTCGGGAGCACAAGGGCCAATTCATCGCTGTAGTGGAAGGTGCGATCCCGACGGCAGACGGCGGTGTGTATTGCACGATTGCCGGCAAGAGTGCTCTCGAGATTGCCAGGCATGTTTGCACCAATTCAGCAGCTAATATTGCGGTCGGTGCTTGCGCGTGGGATGGAGGCCTCGTTCGATCGAATCCAAACCCGACGGGGGCCGTAGGGTTGCAGGAAGCCGTCCCCGGCTTGAATGTCATCAACTTGGGTGGCTGCCCTCACAATCCTACGAATACGGCTGCCGTGTTGACTCATTACCTGACGTTCCACGAGATGCCCGCCCTCGACCAATTCAACCGGCCCCTGTTCGCCTACGGCAACATCATTCACGATCAATGCGAGCGTCGGGCCCACTACGACGCGGGGCGTTTTGTGGAGGAGTGGGGTGACGAAGGGCACCGGAAAGGTTACTGTCTCTACAAGATGGGGTGCAAGGGTCCGGAGGCAACATACAACTGCCCGGTCGTTCGCTGGAACGATGGGACCAGTTGGCCCGTGAAATCGGGCCACGGATGTATCGCCTGCGCCTCGCATCGCTTCTGGGATACGAAGTCACCCTTTTACAAGCGGCTGCCATCGGTCCCAGGGTTCGGTGTGGACGTCGACGCGGGGAAATTGGGCCTGGTGTTGACTGGCGGCGTGGCGGCGGCTCTGGGCTTGCACGGTATCGCCAGCGCCGCGCGCGCACAGATGCGCCCCAAAGGTGAAGAGCCGAGGGGCCCGACCGAGATCGCCCGTCCAAGCGGCTTGGTGGAACGCGAAGGGCCACCTGAAAAATCATGACGGGAACGAGTGCGCATTTTGTGATCGACTGCGAGGCCGGGACGAGATAAGAAACCGCCGTGCCGAAAACTACACCAGCAGCGGCCCTGGCTCGGCTTCCCAAAACAGAGCTGGTCCGTACGTATGTCTGGGAGAAGCCGGTTCGCATCGCTCACTGGCTGGTTTTCTTTGCGTTCGTAACGCTTTCGTTTACTGGCCTGTATATCCACCGCCCGTTTCTCCTCCCTTGGGGTCGGGCGCCTTTCCTGATGGCCGACATGCGATTCGTTCACGTGGTCTCGGGGTTCGTCCTGATAGGGGCGTTTGCGTTGCGCGTTTACTGGTTTTTTAAGGGTAATTTCTGGGCGAGGTGGTCTGCTTACATCCCCATCCACCGCGAGCAATGGCAGGGCATGGGGTCGATGCTGGAGTTCTACCTGTTCATGCGATTCGATCCCGGCCGCCGGGTGGGTCACAATCCTCTGGCCGCACTGACGTACTTCATCATCTACCTGCTGATTCTCGTCGAGATCCTGACCGGTCTAGTTCTTTACAGCCAAGTGCTGGGCAACCCGGTCCTGCGCCAGTTCATCGGTTGGCTGCCTCGGCTCATCGATCCCGCGTATCTTCGCCTCATTCATTATTTTCTAACGTTCGTGTTCTTCGCGTTTGTCATCTTCCACGTTTATGCGTCGGTTCTTGTATCGATCGAGGAAGAAAACGGATTGTTGGATAGCATCTTCTCCGGATGGAAATTCGTGCCGGCTGGTGAGCTGCGGCATGAGATAGCGGCGATCCCGGAGGCACGCCGCTTCGCCAGGCGCTACCAGTTACTGCCGCGCGGCACGCCGGCTGAGGAGCGCGCGGGAAAGGCGCCTAGGCCCCGCCCCGGTCCCGGCCCGGTGGCGCTCTTTCGCAACCGGATCAGTTACGCCGGAACGGGTATCGCTGCCGTGGGCCTACTCGTGTTCGTCGTATTGACGGCCTATCACACTATTGGAGGTGGCGCCCTCAGGCAACCCTACGGCGACCTGGTGATCTTCTTCGTCCCGCCGGTATTCGTTATCGCTGGCATCGCCATCGTACTGGTCGGCATGTACGTTCAATGGATCCGGTGGCGGGCGCACAAGCCGCTGGCGTTCGCGCGCTATCCCAAGTGGGACCTCAACCTCCCCGGTGAGAGAAAGGCTCTCCTGGTTGTTGCGATCGCGGCCGCGGTTCTCTCGATTCCAGCGATTTATGGGAGTGTCCAGGCGTATCACTACACGGACGCCGTGCCATTCTGCGGCGCCACTTGCCACTCCATGACCCCGGAGTACGTCAGCTACCAGCTATCGCCGCATGCGCACGTGGCATGCGCACAGTGCCATGTCGCACCCGGCGCCACGGGATACATCGAATCAAAGGTTCGCGGTATGACAGAACTCGTGGAGACCATTCAAAACGATTATCCGCGGCCGATTCCAGTGCCCGTGACGGCGTTGCGTCCAATCCGGGTCAATTGCGAGCAGTGTCATTGGCCGGCTAATTTCTTTGGTGCGCGCGAAGTGCAGCGGGTCCACTACCTGTCCGACGAGCACAACACGCGCTGGGAGATCGACATGCTGGTCAAGGTGGGTGGCGGCGCGCCTGCGGACCCGGCGCGCATGGGAATTCACTGGCATGTGGCCGGCAAGGTCGAGTATGTCGCGACCGATGCTGACAGGCAGAACATACCCTGGGTGCGGGCCGTAAATCCCTTGACCGGTGGAGCGAAGGTGTACGCATCGCAGCCGCAAGCATCGACATCGCCGCCCACCGGCGAGATCCGAACCATGGATTGCGTGGATTGTCACAACCGCCCGACCCACATCTTGCGGCCGCCGGACCGGAGTGTGGACGAGGCGCTTGCCGACGGACGGATCGACGCGTCTCTTCCGTTCATCAAACAGCAGAGCGTAGCGGCGCTTGCGGCGAGTTATGCCGACCGCGAACACGCGCTACGCGGAATCGATAACGCACTCCACGCCTATTACCGAAAAACATACCCTCAGGTCTACGAGGGCAAGCAGGCGGCGATTGTGACTGCGGTCGCCTCCGTCCAGAACATCTATGACCGCTATTTCTTCCCGTCGATGAAAGTCCGATGGGACACATATTTCACGAACGATACCCACTTTTATTCCGTGGGGTGCTTCCGCTGCCACGACGGCCAACATAAGAGTGTGGACGGAAGCGCCATCCGGTCAGATTGCGCCACTTGCCACGCGATTATGCAACAGGGCAAGGCTGGCAGCGTGCAAGTTGCAGCGGGCCCGCAGGGTTTGACCTTCGCTCACCCTGTAGACATCGGCGGCATTTCGGCGGAAACGTCGTGTACTGCATGCCATACGGGAGGGTCAATGTGATCGAATCATTCTGCGAATTCCGCGATCCTTTACGGCGCGCCGCCGGGGGGACGACGCGAAAGAGACATCAGAAACGGTATCAGCTTAGGGAGTGCATATGAACGGAACTCGAGCGTTGAGGGTTGTTGCTTTCATGTCGATCTCCGTTGGCGTCGGTATTCTCAGCCAAGCGGCCTGGGGGTTCGTCGCCTTCGGAGTCCTAGTGTTAATTGACAGCTTTGTCATCAAGAGCCCGCCTGCACCGCCGGATCGCGCCGTTAGTGAAAGAGAAGACACAGCGGCGTAACAGTAACCCTTTTTGGCGTGGCTGCGATGGATGCCGCGATGCGGGGTGGATGTCACGGCGGACGAGATCTATGGGTAGCGCCAGGAGCGGTGGCGGCAGTAGGGCGGTTACTCAGGCGGTCGGAGGCGTCGTGCGCGACAAGATCAGGATGAAGACGACGCCGGTCGAAACAAAGAAGTCGCCGGATAGTCGGGAAGCGTAGGGAGGATGGGTATGGCGCGGATTGTGGTCGATCCTGTGACGCGTATTGAGGGACACCTGCGCATCGAGGCCCAAGTGGATGGCGGCGTCGTAACGGATGCGTGGAGCTCAGGGACGATGTTTCGGGGAATCGAATTGATCCTTCGCGGCCGCGATCCGCGGGAGGCCTGGATCTGGGCGCAGCGGATCTGTGGGGTGTGCACGATGGTCCACGCGTTAGCCTCGGTCAATGCGGTAGAGGACGCGCTGGCTATCGAAATTCCCGACAACGCCCGGCTGGTCCGCAATATTATCGCGGCGACGCAGACGATTCAGGACCACGTGATTCACTTCTATCATCTGCATGCGTTGGACTGGGTGGATGTGGTGTCGGCTTTGAAGGCCGACCCGGCCAAGACATCGCAATTGGCGCAATCGATCTCCGACTGGCCCTTGTCGAGCGCGAAGTATTTCAAGGGCGTTCAGGACCGCATCAGTGCCCTGGTTGCGAGCAGACAACTGAGTCTTTTTGGCTCAGGCTATTGGGGGCACCCTGCCTATCATCTTCCGCCCGAAGCAAACCTGATGGCTGTTGCGCACTACCTGGAGGCGCTCCAGTTCCAGAGGGAGTTCATCCGGATTCACGCGGTGCTCGGCGGCAAGAATCCCCATTTGCAGACGTTTCTTGTCGGAGGCATGGCCACATCGCTCGACCCGAACGAACCGGGCGCAACCGTGAACCCCGAGCGCATCGATTTCTTATTGGAGGTGGCGAAGTCTGCCTCGTCATTTGTAAGTCAAGTGTATATCCCAGACGTGCTAGCGGTGGCGGGCTTCTACCGCGATTGGTTCGAACGTGGCGAGGGACTCGGGAATTTCATGTCCTACGGTGCCTATCCGCAGGGAAGTATTAAAGATCCAGCGAATTTCTTTCTTCCTCGCGGCATCATCCTGAATCGTGACCTTTCTAAAGTGCACCCGGTGGAGACAGGGAATATCACCGAGTACGTTGCTCACTCGTGGTACGAGTATTCGGGAGGAAATCAGATTGCGAAGCACCCATACGAAGGTGAAACGAACCCGAAATACACCGGCCCCAAACCTCCTTACGAATATCTCGAAGTGGACCAGAAGTACTCCTGGCTGAAGGCGCCCCGCTATCAAGACAAGGCAGTTGAGGTAGGCCCGCTAGCCCGGTTCCTGGTGGCCTATGCCTCCGGACAGCAGGAAGTCAAGACGTTGGTCGACTCCACCCTCGCCAAGCTCAAGGCTCCGGCCACTGCACTGTTTTCGACCCTTGGCCGTATCGCGGCGCGCGCACTCGAAACGCAGCTCCTCTCAAATCACCTCGTGGGATGGATCCAACAGCTTGGGAACAATGTGGCGACAGGAGACTTGCGCATTCACAACGGGCAAATGTGGGACCCGAACTCTTGGCCCCAAACAGCCCGAGGATTCGGTTTCTTTGAAGCCCCACGCGGGTCACTGGGGCACTGGGTGGAGATAGAAAGCCAGGCGATCAAGAATTACCAGGCGGTGGTGCCCTCCACGTGGAATGCAGGCCCACGGGACGCGCATGGCCAGCGCGGTGCGTACGAAGCCGCGCTCATTAAGACGCCGGTCGCGGATCGAGAACGCCCACTGGAACTTCTGCGCACCATTCACTCCTTCGACCCGTGCCTGGCGTGTGCCGTCCACGTGGTAGACGCTCGCGGGCGCATTCACAGCCCCGCAGAGTTCCGAGCGGAGTCGAGAACCTGAGATGCGTAATGAGCTTTCCTCAGACACGGTGGTGCTAGGGGTTGGCAACACAATCCTTTCGGATGACGGCGTCGGTGTGCATGCTGCACGGCTGTTACAGGAAGATCCGAGAGTGCCCTCGGGCGTGACGATTCTTGACGGCGGCACGATCGGCCTGGAACTGGTGCCCTATGTCGCTGATGCATCTCGCGTGCTGTTCCTGGATGCGGTGAACTCGGGTGCATCTCCCGGAACACTCACTCGGATGACCGCCAGAGATCTACTTGGCACATCTGGCGGAATGAGTGTGCATCAGCTGGGCGTTGCTGATCTGATTGCGGCTTTGGCCTTAGTGTCGGCCAGAGTCCAGGATATTGTTGTGCTCGGCGTGCAGCCCGCCAACACGGACTGGGGTACGTCGTTATCTCCAGAAGTGGAGGCGGCGCTCGCGCGGTTAGTGGATGCAGCCTTGGCACAGTTACAGCAGTGGAAAGAGTCCGAGGCCACGAGATTATCCTCGCTTGCTTTCACTGAGGCTCGGTAATGCACGAGATGGGCATTGCAAATTCGGTTCTGGATGCGGTCCGCTCCGAAGCGCGGCGTTTCCTGAGCGCTCACATCTGTAAAGTGGGGCTGCGAATCGGCGCGCTGGCTGGAGTGGCCCCCGATTCACTGAGTTTTTGCTTTGAGGCGCTTGTCCGTGGGACGGAATTCGAGCCTCTGATTCTCGAGATTGAATATTGTCCGCGCACACATCAGTGCACGAGTTGCGGCTGTTCATTCCTCGCGCCGTCCGAGGGCGCCGCATGTCCGAATTGCGGCAGCGCCGATTCCCGGTTTGCCGGCGGGGACGAGTTGGAGTTTGCTTACCTGGAGGTCGAAGATGGAGCGTGTACCGCTCGAACGTAAGGTACTAAACGAAAACGCCCGCATCGCCGGCGATCTGCGGACGCGGTTCGCCAGACACAACGTGCTCTGTCTCAATCTGATCAGTTCACCCGGGTCGGGTAAAACGAGTCTGTTAGAACGCACACTGGAGAGTTTTGGTCCAGCCGAGCGCGTCGCGGTTCTAACTGGCGACATCCAAACGGAAAACGACGCGAAGAGGCTGGAGGGTTTCGGCTTTCCCGTGAAGCAGATCACCACTGGTGGGACCTGTCACCTGGACGCAACAATGATCGAGAGAGCACTATCGGACTGGCGTCTGGAAGATATTGATCTCCTATTGGTCGAGAACGTGGGCAACCTTGTGTGTCCGTCGAGCTACGATCTTGGCGAGGAGGCGAAAATCGTCCTTCTCAGCGTCACCGAAGGGGAAGACAAGCCTCTCAAGTATCCTTCGATCTTTTTTAAATCCGAACTGCTCGTGCTGACTAAAATAGATTTGCTGATGCACGTCCCGTTTGACATTGCCGCGGCCGAAGAAAACGCTCGGCGGATTCACAGCAACATAGAGATCGTCAAAGTCTCTTGCCTCACCCGCGAGGGCATGCAAGGCTGGCTTACGTGGTTAAATCATAAGCGCGAGCGTGTGCCAATCACGGCGTCCGCGCGGTAAATCCCCGCGAATCCTCAGGCAGGTTTGCTCCTCCGGAATCGTAAAGGCGTTTGTGCTAACCGCCGCAATCCACTCATCAAGGGCGTGAAGGTGGTCTTCTTTTACCGATCCCGACGGTAACTTCCTGCACCTGAGCCGGCGACACCGCGCGGAACGCCCGCTTCGATTGCATAAGAATCAATAAGATACAGTTCGCTGGCATGCCTACGAACCAGAAGGTCGATCGGCCATTCAGAATCGGGGAAGTTTGTCCAATAATTTGACAACCTCGCCACTTGGCTCAATGGCTGAGCTGCGTTGTAGTGGAAAATGTAATTACCGGCCTGGACAGTTCCGAATCGCGCGCGTGCAACCAAACAGACACTGAATGAAAACATCGCCAACCTGGGCGGCATCGCCGCCGTGTATGACGCCTACCGGGCAACCTACGGCGGCAAGGAAGGGTCCGCGGCGAGCGGCTTCTCCGGAGGCCAACAATTTTTCCTTGCCTGGGGGCAGCAAAATGCTGGCAAACCCACCGAGGCGGTCCTGCGGCAGCAAGTGTTGACCGACGTGCACTCACCGGACGAGTACAGCGCCTCCATCGTGCGCAACCTAGACGCATGGTGCGCGGCGTTCAACGTCAAACCCGGAGACAAGCTCTACCTCGCTCCCTCCGACCGTGTCCGAGTCTGGTGAAACTGCGGGGCGTGGGCCGTAAGACCGGCGAAGCACAGGAGAGGCCTTGATGGAGATCTGTCGGGAAAAATTGGCCGTTCGCTGTCTTCGTAAAGTGACTACTGGACTTTTTCAGGGAACAGCCCCGGCATCCAGCGAGATGCCAAAGTAGCGGGGAAGGTGAGGCGCAGTGGCGCTCGCGGGCTCTCGGATGTCAGCACTCCTCGGTCCACGAGCGCAGAAACAATACGGCGGGCCTGCCGCTCGCCGGTGCCGACAACGGCCCCAGCGTCGCCGCGCGGCAGTTCGCCGCGATAGAGGATCGCTTCGAGAATGCTGCCGGACTTGGGAGGCAGTTCGCCAAGCCGGACTTCTTCTTCCGCCCACGTCATAATGCGGGAGTGCAGGTGGTCGGGCTGCACAAGGCTCTCCATGAAATTCACCTGGTCAATGCAGACCGTGAGAAAGAATCGCGTAAATTCCACGAGGGCTTCTTCGCTTAAGCTGCCGCGTCCGTCCAGATCGTTGCGGCGGGGTAGATCGCAGTTGGCGAGGAGCTTTTTGTAGTCACTCACGTTGCGTGCGAGGCCGCGCGCGACCGACCAGACCGCGCCGGTATCCAGCGTCTCCAGCATCGTGGCGTGCGACATCAATCTTGCCACGCGCCCATTTCCATCCAAGAACGGGTGTATCCACAGCAAGCGATGGTGCATAGCCGCGGTGGAAATGATTGACTCGGTCTTGCCGATGCTGCCGTAAACCTGCTCGAAGCGCTGCAGGAAGCGGGGTAGGGCGCCTGGACTGATGGCGACATGGGTTCCGACCTTTACGTCACGGGTGCGCAGTTCACCGGCTACAACGCGGACCCGGCTTTTGGTGGCGGGGTCTTCGACCCACAGCAGGTCCTCGGGCAGCAACTCGCAAAAACGTCGGTGAATCTCACGGATTCCTTCGGCTCTGATCGCACGACCGCCGCTCAGACCGCCACCGTCAATCCACTTCTGGACGGTGATGTGCGCTCTGGCTTCATACTGCAGGTCGCGCTTGCGGGCATCCTTACTGTAGTCGTTCATGAGCGCCCGTTCGATGTCGATGGGATGCGTATCGTGTCCCTCGATAAGATTGGAGTAATAGCAGTTCATAGCGCGAACCAGATCGGCAAGCGAGGTGAGGAGGGAAGGAGGCAAACTGCGACGAAAGCCGGCGGACTTCTGGCTAAGCTCAAGCGCCAGGTCGGTGAGCGACGCCCGTTGCGGGGAGCCATCGCCGAGCAGCATTGGTTCCATCAGAGAGACGGGCTCGCCCCGGTCTCCAGGTTTTATGTCCGCTTCCATGACCGCCTCATTAAGTGATACAATGCATTATATATCAAATAGATGTAGGGTCGATCAGCGTGTGTTAGACCGCTTAAATGTCCGGTAAAAAGTCCGGTTTGACAAAGGCTGGCTAGCTCTTAGACGATTACGCTGATCGAGTCTCTTGTCCCAGCAGCTCACGCACGCGCTGGCGTTTGGCCTCCTCCTCAAGATCGCGGTCGACGTTCCTACATCCGGATGCGTCGATCGGAAGGGTGAACAGGTGTCCCAGCAATACATGCGCCAGTTCGTGAGAAATGTTATTTCCGTTGGCGACCGCAGTCGTGGGTGTCGTTGTGAACGATTATCCGCCTGGCGCGACCGATCGATCGCCAGGCTTTCACGCGTGGTAACTGTCGAACACCGTCAGAATCCGCAAACCGCGGCCGGTGGTCAACCCCATCCGCCAGAAAGTCTATCGCCCATTCCCTGATTCGGCGCGCTGAAACTGGCCGACTCCCTGCCTCAGTAATCCATCGGCATCTGGCGCAACACTTCGAAAGTGAACACCGGCCCGTCCTTGCACACGTACGCCGGCCCCGCGTTGCAGCGCCCGCATTTGCCGATGCCGCACTTCATGCGGTTCTCGAGGCTCGTATAGACATTTGACATCTTCGCGCCCAGCCGCTCCAGCACCGGGATGGTGTTCTTGATCATGATCGGTGGCCCGATCACCAGCGCCACGGCGTTCTCCGCCGGTACCTGCGCGCGTTCGAACACCGTCGGCACGAACCCGATCTCGCCCTTCCAGTCGTGCGTCTGCCCGCCCGGATCGACACACTCGATGACGCGCACGCGCGGGTGGCCGGCCCAAAGAGCCAGTTCGTCGCGGTAGACCAGGTCGCCCACCGTTCGCGCGCCGTAGACGATCGTGATGGTGCCGTAGTCGGCGCGGTTCTCGAGCGCGTACCAGATTGCGCAGCGGATAGGCGGCATCGCGATACCGCCGCCGAGGAAGATCAGGTCCTTGCCCCGCCAATCGTTGGTCGGATATCCATTGCCGTACGGCCCGCGAAAGCCCAGCGTGTCGCCCTCGCCGGCCTCCCACAGCGCGTCCGTGACGCGCCCCACCTTGCGGAAGCAGAACTCGATGTGGTCATGCCAGGTTGAGCTGGAACAGATGTTGAACGTCGATTCCCCCCAGCCGAAGGCCGAGAAGACCCCGAACTGCCCGACGCGGAAGCCGAACTCCTTGGCGCGTCCGGCGTCTTTGAAGCGCAGCCGCACCGACTTCACGTCCGCGGTGTGCTGCCGCACATCGATCACTTCCATCAAATCGGGCCTATACGGATTCTGCATGGCAAATCTCTTTCACCACCGGCAACACCCCGAGCCCGACCGGGCAAATGCGCGCACAATTGCCGCAACCCGTGCACAGAATCTCACCGAACTTTTCGGGGTACATCAGGAACTTGTGATAGATGCGCTGCCGCTGCCGCGCGCCCTGCGCCGGCCGCGGATTGTGGCCGCTCGCGTGAGCCGTGAACAGCGCGAACTGGCACGCGTCCCAGTTGCGCGCCCGCACTCCGCAGCGCGCGTTGCCCTCGTCCACGATGTCGAAGCAGTGGCACACCGGGCAGGTGTAGGCGCACGCTCCGCAGCCCAGGCACGCCAGCGCGTGCTCGTGCCAGAACGGGTCCTCGAAATGCTCCTTGGCGAAGGCGGCAACCTCGGCCGGCTCAAAGCGCCGCTCGGGTCCCGCCGCCTCCATTGGTTTGTTTGCCGGCGCGCGTTCGACGTCTGAGCCCCACAACGCCGCGCCCTTCTCCGTCAGGCAACGCACCTCGTAAGCGCCATCACGCGCGTCGAACAACATCACATCCGAACCGCGCTCCGCCGCCGGCCCCAGCCCGACGCTTGTGCAAAAGCACTCCTCGTCGTGCACGGCGCAGGCCAGCGTCACCACCGTCGTCGCCTCGCGCCTGCGGTTGTAGAAATCGTCGCGGTAGTCCCAGTTGAACAGCTTGTCCAGGATCGGCAGCGCCGCCGCGTCGCAGGGGTGCGCCCCGACGATCACCTGCTCGCGCGGTTCCGGCTCCGTCTCATGTAGCGTGATGCCCGCCGCGCCGACGCTGTAGCCGTACAGCACCTCGTGGCGCGGGAAGACGAACTCCTTGATCGAATTCGCCGGCCGGATCCAGCCATCGAGCAGCAGCGCGTCAGCCGTCGGCAGCGGGGCATACAATACCGTGCCGGCCTTCACACGCACCGGCCCGGCCACCATCTTTCCGGCCTCGATCCACGCCTCGGCGCGTTGCCTCAGTTCTTCCTTCGATACCCTTTGGCTCATCGGATGAACTCCTCCTTGTCCTGGAGGGAGTAGGCGCCGACTACCGGCTCCCGCGCCGGGTCCATCCCCGCCCGATAATCGAACTGGATCTCCGCCGCCCGCGCCAGCGACAGGTTCAGCAGCCGCAGGTCGATGCCGGCCGGGCAGGCGCGCGTGCATTCGTCGCAGCCCACGCAGCGCCCGGCGAGGTGGATCGCACGCGAAAGTTGCCAGGCAAAGTTGCCCTTGCGGTGCGTGGAGGTGTCGATCGCTTGCGGCCGGTTCTTGTCCGCCAGGCAGCGCTCGCAGTAGCACATTGGGCAGACCTGCCGGCAGGCGTAGCACTTCAGGCAGCGGTCGAATTCCGCTGTCCAGTAGGCCAGCCGTTCCTCGCGCGGCCTTTCCAGGAATCGCTCCAGCTCCGCGTACCGCGCGGCGGCTGTCGCGCCCTGCGCCGCCGTGTTGCCGATCGTGATGTCGGCGAAGCTCGGCCGGTGCGTCTCGCAGGCCTCGCATTTGGCCTGCCCCAGGCCCTCGCACGCCAGGCCGATCACCTGCAGCTCGTCGCGCCGCAACTGCGATTCTTTCTCCAGCACCACCAGCGCCCGCTCGTCGCAGCCCTTCACCACCACTGCCGCCGCGCCCAGCGCGCGCACCTCGGGCCGTTTCAGGTAAACCGTCAGGTTCCCGAGGCAGTTCGCGTTCCACTCCAGGCGTCCGGTCTCCTCCGGTTTTGTGATGAACACCGGCCCGCGCGCGCCGTAACCGATCACAACCTTGACTCTGCCTTCCTCCAACAGCCGCCGGGCCGCCTCCCGCAGCTCCCGCCGCGACTCCTCGAAGTTCTTTTCCAGGACGCCCGCCGGCCTGGCCGCGCCGTCCTCCCTTGGCGGCAGGGCCGGCGACTCATAGGGGCGATACGGACCCAGGGCCCGCGTCTGCTCGGTAATCTCGGTGATCACCTGCTGGAACTTCCTCCCCTCCGCGGCGCTGATCCAAGTGAAATGCAGCCTCCGCGTGTCGAACCCCACGACCTCCAGCAGTTCGCGGAACAATATCCAGCGCCGCCGCGCGTGATAGTTGCCCGCGCTGTAGTGGCAGTCGCCCGGGTGGCAGCCCGACACCAGCACCGCGTCTGCGCCGATCTCCAGCGCCTTCACCACCAGGTTGGTGTCGATGCGCCCGGTGCAGGGCAGGCGGATGATGCGCACGTTGGCCGGATACTCCAGCCGCGCCGTGCCCGCCAGGTCGGCCCCCAGGTACGTGCACCAGTTGCACACGTAGGCCACGATTTTCGGTTCGAATCCGTTGAGCGCGCTCATGCCAGCGCCTCCACCATCGAGTAGATCTGCTCTTCACTGAAGCCCTCGATGTCCGCGCTCTTCGAGGGGCACACCGCCACGCAGGTGCCGCAGCCCATGCACAATCCCTGGTTCACGCGCGCCGTGCGCTTAATCAGCGTGCCGTTGCGCGCCCGGATCTCGGCCCGCTCCACGGCATGGTACGGGCACGTCCGCACGCAGGTGTAGCACGCCGCGCAGGTCTGTTCGTTGATCTTCGCGATCTCGGGTTCCCGGGTCAGCTCGCTCGCCGCGAACGTCACCGCCACCTTGCTCGCCGCCGCCGAGGCCTGCGCCACCGACTCCGGAATGTCCTTCGGCGCGTGGCACGCACCGCAGATCAACACGCCCGCCGAGTTCGTCTCCACCGGCCGCAGCTTGGGGTGCGATTCCAGCAGGAACCCGTTCTCGTCGTAGCCCACATTCAGCTTCCGGGCCAGCTCCTCGACGCCGTCGGCCGGACGCATCGCCGCCGCCAGTACCACCATGTCGGCCGTCACCGTCACTGGCGTCCCGGCGAGCGTGTCGGCTCCGCGCACGATCAGCCGGCCGTTTTCCTGGGTGATCTTCGAAACGCGTCCGCGGTAGTATCTGGCGCCGTCCTGCTCGATGGCGCGCCGCACGAACTCGTCGTAGCCCTTGCCGCCGGCGCGGATGTCCATGTAGAAGACATGCGCCTGCCCGGAGTGCACCTTGTGCTTGTACAGCATCGTGTGCTTGGCCGTGTACATGCAACAGATCTTCGAGCAGTACGCCATCCCCTTGGCGTTGTCGCGTGAGCCCACGCAGGCGATGAACACTATCGACTGCGGCACCTTGCCGTCCGAGGGCCGCTTGATCTCGCCGTTGGTTGGCCCCGAGGCTGATACCAGCCGCTCGAACTGCAGCGCGTCGATGACGTCCTTGTACTTGCCGTAGCCGTACTCACCATAGCCCGTGATTCTGGCCGATTTCTGCTCGCGCCCGATGCTGTACAGCCGGTAGCCCGTCGCCACGACGATCGCGCCGACCTTCTCCTTGATCAGCTCGTCGCGGTCCTTCCAGTTGATCGCCCCCGGCGCACACTTCTTCTCACACAGCCCACAGCCGTTGCGGATGATCTTGGCGCACACGTTTTTGTCCACCACCGGCCTCGCCGGAACGGCCTGCGGGAACGGTATGTAAATCGCCGGCCGTGTCCCCATGCCGAAATCAAACTCGCTGGGCGTCCGCTTCAGCGGGCAGACCTTCATGCATTCGCCGCAGCCGGTGCACTTGGTCATATCCACGTAGCGCGCTCTCTTGCGGATCGTCACCTCGAAGTTGCCGATGAATCCCTGAACGTCCTCCACCTCGGAGTAAGTGTGCAGGCGGATGCGCGGGTGCTGCCCCACCTCCACCATGCGCGGCGTCAGAATGCACTGCGAGCAGTCGAGCGTCGGAAAGGTCTCAGATAGCCCCGCCATCTTGCCGCCAATCGACGGATCGCGCTCCACCAGCGCCACCTCGTAACCCGCGTCCGCGATGTCCAGCGCCGCCTGGATGCCTGCCACGCCGCCGCCGATTACCAGCGCGCGTCGCGTCACCGGCACGCGGATCGGCTCCAGCGCGTGGTCGTAGCGCACCTTCGCCACCGCCATGCGGATCAGGTCGATCGCCTTGGCCGTCGCCGTCGCCTTGTCGTGGTGCACCCAACTGCACTGCTCGCGCACGTTGGCGATCTCGACCCGGTACGGGTTCAGCCCCACCGCGGCCGCCGCCCTGCGGAACGTCTTCAGGTGCATGTGCGGCGAGCACGACGCCACCACCGCACCGTCCAGCCGTTCGCTCGCAATCTTCTCCCGGATCAGTGCCTGTCCCGGGTCCGAGCACATGTACCGGTAGTGTTCGGCGCAGTGCACACCCGGAATCGCGCGGCTCGCCTCGACCGCCTGGGCCACATCCACCGTGCGCGCGATGTTTTCGCCGCACCAGCATACGAAAACGCCAATCCGCGCCATCGGCCTACGCCTCCTTCGTGCCCACGGGCTCGGCCACGAAGTGCCGCTCCGTCCCCAGTTCCGCCGCGCTCAGCCCCAGCGCCATCCCCACCAGGTCCGACAGGTAGTACACCGGCAGCCCGTACCGCACGCCGTAGTGCTTCTCGATCGCCGCCTGCTTCATGTCCAGGTTCACGTGGCACATCGGGCACGCCACCGCCAGGCAGTTGGCCCCGTGCGCCGCGGCGTCCCCGAGGATCCGGTGCGACAGCTCCAGCACCGTCTCCGGACTCGCCATCGTCATCCCCGCGCCGCAGCACTCCGTGCGGTAATTCCAGTCCACCGTCGACGCGCCCGTCGCCGCCACCACCACCTCCATCGTCCGCGGCTGTTCGGCGTCGTCGAACCCGGTCACCGCTGGCGGCCGCACCAGCAGGCACCCGTAGTAGCACGCCGCCTTCAGCTCTTTCAGCGGCCTCTTTACCGCGCTCTTGATCGTGTCAACACCCATCTTCTCGAACACCTGGATCAGGTTGAGGACACCGGTCCCCGCGTCCACCGGCGCTTCGACGATCGTCTCGATCTCGGCCTGCAATTTCGCGTCGCCGCCCATCGCCTGCGCCGCCTTGAGTAGTTGCATCGAGCACATCGGGCACGGCGCCAGCATTTCGACGTGCCCCTGCTGCCGCGCCAGCGCCAGGTTCCGTGCCGGCAGTGCCACGGCCAGCTTGTGGTTCAACGAATGCGCCGCCGTCGCCCCACAGCAGATCCAGTCGTCGATCTCCTCCAGCTCCACAGCCAGCGCTCCCAGGCAGGCCTTCACCGACTGCTCGTAGTCGTCCGACGACCCGTGCAGCGCACACCCAGGGTAATATCCGAGCTTCATCGCCCGCCTCCGTTCAGCGCCCGCACGAAGATCCGCTCTACGACTTTCCGGTCCTTCACCCGCTGCCCCCGCAAGTGCAGCTTGCCCCTCCGTTCGAGCTTCGGCGCGAGGTCGGCATCCTCGAACAGCGCCCCTAGCGCCCGGCCTCGCAGAAACACCTCGCCCTTGAAGCGCGCGATCAGCTCCAGCTCGTTCAGCCGCCCGTAGCGCCGGATGTTATCCAGGAACGCCCGTTGGAAGATCAACGTCCGCCGCTGCGCTGGCGACGCCATCCCGCGCTCGTACGCCACCTGCCGCAGTGCGTCCATCACCCCGGCGCAATCCACCTCCTTCGGACACCGCGCCGAGCACGTTTGGCAACTCACACACTGCCAGATCGACTCCGCCCGCAGCGCTCCCTCCACGTCGCCGAGCTGCAGCAACCGCATCAGCCGCGTCGGCGGTGAGTCCATCTGCCCGGCCATCGGGCAACCGGCCGTGCATTTGCCGCATTGGTAGCACTGGGCGATCCGGGTATGGCTGAGGGATTCGATTTCGCAGGTGCCCGGCAAAGAAGAAACGGTAGTTTCCATCACCGTAGGAACCCTTCCGGCTTCGGGCCGCTCGCTCGAAGCAGACAACAAGACTAGCATATCTGATTTGCGGCACCCTGCGCGTGCTGCAACGTGCCACGCGACGAATCCAACGCACAGAATCGAACGCGCGCTGGCGCCGCCGGTCGGTTCCAGAGCGCCGGTCCAGTTCGCGATCGGCACTGTAGACATGCAAGAAAGCGCCGTGGTGGCTTAGATCATATGCACCGCATTTACGCCTACGCCGAGAGGGGGGCCGGGAAGATTATTCTCGCAAATTTGCGCAGCGTTCACGAATTTTAGGGATCGTGGTCGGGTGACCCCCCGACTCGGAGAAGAGTCAGCTCGTTCTGGATGGCGGGCCATGCGCAAACAATCCACTTGGCTGTATAGTCGACCCGCACCTGTGCCGCCCCGCGCGGTCCGGCTACGGCGATCGGGGAAGCGTGCGTCGACTGCGGGTGCGGATCAGTACCAATAAGTGATCTTGCCGCTGTGTTCGCCATTGTCGGGTGCGCGTGCGAGGGGTTGGCCGGGAACAACCTGAAGACCAATCGGGACACGTGGCAGGTCTTTTTTATCTGTCTTTCGCACTCTCGGTTTCTGCTGACCGGTCAGGGGGCAATCCCTAATTGATTCAGACGCAAACACCCTAAAGTATTTGAATTTGCAAACCCCTTCCCTTCATCTACTTGCGGGAAGCTTCCTACCGCAACCAGTGACAGTCAGTGAGAATGGCCTGTTTGGGCGCAAATGTCACTATTTTGCCACGATACGCGGTCGAAAACGGGTCAAAACCAGGGAAATCAGGAGAAGATCAAAAACCGTGTAAGCCGTTGGCTGGCAAGAGGATTTGTTGATTTTGTTTAGCTTAGCGAAAGTGCCCGAATCGCTTTTTGAGACCGCCCGATTCAACCGCTCTCGCACCTTACCGTTTCTTTAATCTACCATTTCACAACCACTTGCAAAAACTGCCACCGCCGCGACTTCTTCTCGTGGAGCCCCGTGCCGGCACTACCGGCCAGAGCTCAAGGATGCACCTTAAGCGTATGCGCGATACGTCCTTGGCGTGCATCAAGTAGCCGAGTCAGTCATTGCCGCCATCGCCAGCACGCGGCGTCGCGATCATCACCGACGTGTCCTTCCAGTCCCATGGACCGGAGCTGGCCGGCAGGTCGTGGGCGCCGGCGTACTCGTTGCGAACGGCCTGCGTTTTCGCCGCCCAATCGCCGAGCGGGTACAACAACTGGCGATAGATCAGATAGGTCATATCCACGGTGCGAACCGGCAGATGATCTTTGACGTCATCGACTTTGTCGATAAGTCGCCGGCCGTTGGCTTCAGCCACGCGCGGGTACCAGCTCTTGTACCAAGTGGAGACGGCATCTGAGAACGCCTGGTTCCGCTGCTGGCGGATGTTCTCGGCGATATCGAGTGCACGGTCGAGAGCCGCCAACGCACGCTTGGCATCGGCCTTCGCCGCCGCAGCCTGGGCCGCTTGCAGCGCCGTGTTGATGCGCGCGAGATCGAGCAGCATCTCGATGTTCTGCCGGTAAAGCTGGGCGATCCCGGCGTAAAGCTCCAGGTTGTAGCGGTTGAACTGGACCTGCTGGAGGTCTTGGTGCAGTAGGTCCAGCAGTTCGTCGTTCTCAGCGAGGAAACGCCCGGCCAGTTGCAAACGCCGCTGGCTCAGCGAAGCCCAGTCGTAACTTAGCGCGAGAACACCCGCCGAAGGCACAGGGGGTAACGGCAGCGTCTGGTCCTCGGCTGGCTGTGGCGGATGGTTGATGCGATCCCAGTCACCCCAGATCGGCGTGCGCGCATTGGAAGCCACGGTCTCCCAGCTTTCTTTCCAGAACTGCCCCTGTTCGCTCATGAGCTGGTAAATACGGCCCATGCTGCTGGCGCCGGGCCCGTAAAAAAGCGGATAGAACAGGTTAATGAGCTCCTGCTCTGCGGCAGCCTTGGGGTGCCAACCGGCCGCTGAGCCGGTGGCATAGCCCAGCCACATCACCTCGGGATGAATTCCTGTGTCCGCCCAACCCGCGACAAATGTCCCCATCAGGTCGGCGTTTTTCCGCGCCGGCGTGTTCTCGATCGTGTCGAGCATCTGGCCCACGTAGCCGGGACCGTGCTCGACAGCTTCATAGGCGTCGCCGGACCGGCTGGGAATGTGATCCTCCGGCGGCAGCATGTAATAGTTCGAGAACAGGAACTCCTTCCATCCCACCGTGGAAGTAAAGATCATTTGCCGGACACCATGCACTTTGAAAACTTGATCAAGTTCCGGTCCATCAACCTCAGCATTCACCATGTAACTGGGGAGCGAAGCGATGTCGTCGGGCTTCATCGGGTACTCGCCCCAGAACAGCACTGTGCGGCCTCGGTCATGCAGGTAGCTCGCCGTCTTTGTCACGAACTCCGCCAGCAGCTTGCCCGCACTGCCTTTTTCTTTTGCGGCGTCCGCTTCATTGCACTGGTCACTTTTCGCGAGCCCGACATAATATGGCTCGTCAGTGGAAAGCACAAAGTACTTCCCGCCCTTGTTGGCATCCAGCAGATCCTGGAACATTCCGGTGAACAGCTTGTAGGTTTCCGGATTGGTTACACAGGCCTCGTAGTTACTGTCCCGATATTCGCGCAGAGCCGCGTATTCCGGGTGCTTCAGGATGAAGGCGATGTGCGCGGGCCCGTCCAGATAAGGGATCACCTGAATGTGGTACTTCAGGCCGTAATCGGTCAGCTCTTGAAGCTCGGCAGGGGAAAGCGCGTAGGGTTCAACCAGCGGCGACGCATTCTTGTACTGGAAATGGCCTTCCAGTTTGATGGAGAACCCGTTGATCTTATAGAAAGACGCCTGGCGCAATGCCTGCTTCAGGACGGGCAGAGGCTCGAGGTGATGAGCGTCGTCCCAGTAGATGATGCGCATCTCAAGATCGGGCCAATCGGTGATCTCGCCTTCCGGCAGCAGACAGCGGCCATCGCGCGGCTTGATCAACTGCAAAAGTGTCTGCACTCCATAGAACAACCCCGGCGTTGCGTTGGCCGTCACGCGGATTTCCTGCGGCCTCAGTATGAGCCGGTAGGCTTGCTCTGCGATAGCGTCGTTGTTCTTATCGGTGGCTCCGTCGATAGCCACGGATTTTGTGGCCACGGCCAGCCGGATCACTCCCCGGCCCGAACCTACCTCGCCAAGACGCAGGCCAAATCGTTCATTCAACAGTTCCTTCAACGACTGAACCGCGACGTCGTCTGCCTTCACCCCGCGTTCCAGCACAACCTGCCATCCGTCCGTCAGAACAAAATCCTGCGGTCCCAGCGCTACCTTTTGCGGAATCGGCAGAACCGTGTAGCCGCGTGACGTCAAAGGGGATAGGGTAGCGGCTAGCAGGGAATGTACCCCTATAAGCAAAAGCAGAGAGGATCGAATTATGGGCTTCATTCTTGGTTTCAGAAAAGCTTAGCGGCTTCCCGCGGGCACGCGAGCACCGGCTTCGTATGCTGCGACGACCTCCGCTGCTTCGCCGTCCATCACCAGTTCCCCTTGATTCAGCCACAGTGCACGCTCACAGAGCTGTTGCACCATTCCGGTGGAATGCGAGACGAACAGCAGGGTCCTGCCTTGCCGCTTAAACTCCATGATCTTCTCCATACATTTTGCCTGGAACGCCTGATCGCCAACGGCGAGAACTTCGTCAATAATCAGAAGATCAGGATCGACATGGACGGCCACGGAAAATGCGAGCCGCATGGTCATTCCCGAAGAATAGGTTCGCAGCGGTTCGTCGATAAACTCGCCAATCTCGGAGAACTCAACGATGGTGTCAAACGCTTGGGCCGTTTTTGCGGACGACAAGCCCAGTAAGGCAGCGTTCATCTCAACGTTCTCGGCGCCGGTCAAATCGGGATGAAAGCCGGCGCCCATTTGCAGCAGGGCAGCCACCCGGCCATTCACCGTTACCGTGCCTGTATCAGGCGGACAAAGGCCCGCCACCAGGCTTAGCAAGGTGCTTTTACCGGCTCCGTTCGACCCCACGACACCCACGGTCTGTCCGCGCGGGATACGGAACGAAATGTCTCGCAAGGCTACAAACCGCTGCTTATTTCTCCGCTTGATCAGCCGCTCTAGATGGCCGCGCATGAGCATCCGCTGCGCGTTCATGGAAAACGTTTTGGTGACGGAGGCGAAAGTGACGGCGTCCATGGTTCAGAGGCAATCGTGAAAGAGGCGACTCGTTTCCCACGACATCAAGGCGCTGCCTTATGAAGATTGGCGAGCACGACCGACTGACGAGTGCGGCGCTGCATTAAGCTCTATTTTGTAATTCAGCTTACCATAGGCCTTCGACCACAGGAGCGGATCCCCCGTCCACGCGCGTACCTTATATGTAGGCGGAAATCCTCTATGCACGAGCGGCACAAAACACGACGGCATTTCCTTTCGGATATCGCGGTTGGGACCGGCCTTTTGTCAGGGGGTTGCAGTCGCGGTACGGGATCGCGAGAAGCGACGCCACCTGGGGAACTCACTGCTCCGGCAGGCGCCGCAGATGTCACGCTGCGCATTGGTCCAGCGCTGGTGGATATCGCCAAGGACCACACCATCAGCACGACCGGATACAACGGGTCAGCGCCCGGGCCGCTTATTCGGCTTCGGGAAGGCGTCGCGGTGACCGTGGATCTCATCAACGAGACCGACGTGCCCGAGTTCGTGCATTGGCACGGGCAGACTATCCCCGCTGATGTGGATGGTGCGGAAGAGGAGAAGAGCCTCGTGGTGCCGGCTCGCGGCCGCCTGCGTTATCGGCTGACGCCGCAGCCTTCCGGCGCGCGGTTTGTGCATTCGCACGTAATGCCCATGTCTGACCTGAGCAGAGGTACTTACAGCGGGCAGTTCGCTTTTGTGTACATCGAGCCGAAAAACAATCCAGGCCGGTATGACCAGGAAATCTTCCTAACAACGCATGAATGGGAACCGTACTTCACGACCGAAGAGGAAGAAGAGGACGCCGGGCCCCGCGAAAAACCCACGGAGGTAAAGAAAGACGAAAAGCCGAACGGGTGGGAGATCGGATATCAGCGCTTCACGATCAACGGGAAATGCCTGGGTCACGGCGAGCCAGTGCGCGTCAAACAGGGACAGCGGGTCTTGTTTCACATTCTCAACGCCAGCGCCACGGAGAACATCAAGCTGGCGCTCGCGGGCCATCGGTTCCAGGTGGTCGGCCTGGATGGGAATCCGGTGCCGCATCCACAGTATGTGGAAGCGCTGGAGTTGGGCACGGCGGAACGCGTCGACGCTGTGGTCGAGATGGAAAATCCGGGAGTCTGGATTCTCGGAACTCCCAAGGACGACGATCGCAAGAACGGCATGGGAATCGTCGTTGAGTACGCCAACCAGAGCGGTCCTCCGCGTTGGATCAAGCCCGGAAAGGCGGCCTGGGATTACACGGCTTTCGGCGACAGCCGGCCGGCTGCGAAGCCCGACGAAGTGATCCCTCTGGTCTTTGGCAAGATCAACGGCGGCACCGGGGGATTCAACCGCTGGACCGTCAACGGAAAGAGCTACGAGGCGAAGGACGAACCGCGACCTCTCAAGAGAGGCACGCGCTATCGCGTAGTCTTCGACAACCAGACTGACGACGCGCATCCCGTCCACCTGCATCGCAACAGTTTTGAGCTCACCAATGTCCACGGAAAGCCGACGGCGGGTGTGATGAAGGATGTCGTGCTGGTGAAGGGTTTCCGGAAGATCGAAGCAGATTTCACACCGGCGATGGACGGCTTGACGCTGTTCCATTGCCATCAGCAGCTTCACATGGATTACGGTTTGAAGCTGCTATTCAATGTGGTCTAGGTGGCTTTAGCAATGTGTTAGATTAAGCGCAGCGTCTTATGCATAAGCTACTGCAATTGCTGTTCCTCGTTCCCGCATTTGCCGGCGATGCGCAGTTCAATGGGCGCTGGGACATCACAGTGCCCCAGGAGGCCCGCGCGCGCGCCTGGTGGCTGGAAATCGCCGGAGCCGGGACGCTTTCCCTCAAAGGCAAGTTCGTCGGCTTCCCTGGCGGCGATATGAACGATATCCCGCAGCTCACTATTCAGGACGGAGAGCTGCGCTTCAGCTTTGACTCCAAGGATCGAAGCGGCCAGCCGATGCATCGCGACTACCGCGCACACCTGACACCGGAAGGTGCGCTCGCCGGTGAGATGCGATCCTCGGATGGCCAAGTGTTGCAGTGGACCGGCGCCGCCGCGCCTGTGATTACCGACAAAGACGACGGCACGTGGCACGACGGCACGCCAGTCGAGTTGTTTAACCACAAGGATCTTTCGGGCTGGCTGGGGCTGATCCCTAATCTGCCGCTCGGCTGGGCCGTCAAGGATGACGCTATGGCCAACACCGCCGGCGCCAACAACCTGGTGTCCAGCGAGACCTTCTGGAATTTCAAGCTGCATGCCGAATATCGCGTCGGCAAGGGGAGCAACAGCGGAATCGGACTGCGTGGCCGGTACGAGGTGCAGATCCTCGAGGACTACGGAAAACCGCCGAACAAACACAGCAACGGCGCCCTCTATAGCCGCATCGCCCCTGCCGTAAACTCCAGCAAGCCGCCGGGAGAGTGGCAGTCGTACGATATCCGGCTGATCGGACGCACGGTAACGGTGGTACTAAACGATCAGAAAGTGATCGACAAGCAGGAAATCGAAGGCCTCACTGCGATTGCCGGCAACGCCGACGAGGGCAAGCCCGGGCCCATCATCCTGCAAGGCGACCACGGCCCCGTCGAGTTTCGCAAGATTCTCCTGACTCCGCTTATCCGATAGCCCTGGCCTGTGATGAATCCAGATAATTCTATTGGCGGTGTTTTCGTAGCCGCCGTCACGCCGCATCGCGAGAAGACCTATGAGGCCGATGTGGGCGCCACGCTGGATCTCGTGGACTTTCTCGCCGCCGCGGGAGTGAATGGGATCGCTTTGCTGGGATCGGCCGGCGAGTTTCTGCACCTCGCTTTCGAGGACCGCACGCGCCTGGTGCAGATGGTTGTCAAGCGCAGCCGTGTGCCCGTGCTGGCGGGGGTCGCGCATTCCACACTCGACGGCGCCGTCGAACTGGGCCGGGACGCAGCGTCGGCGGGAGCGGAAGGACTACTCCTCATGCCGCCGTACTTCTTCCGTTACAGCCAGGAAGAGATCCAGGAATTCTACCTGCAATTCGCCGCGGCCCTGGGTGGAGCGGCGCGCATCTTTCTCTACAACATTCCTGCATTCACTAATGAAATCGCCGCTGAGACAGCGGTTTCCCTGCTTCGGACTGGCCTGTTCGCAGGTATCAAGGATTCCGGCGGCCAGTACGGCTATTTCGAGCAGCTTTTGGCCATTTCACAGGAGAAGCCTCTCACTTTGCTCATCGGCAACGACCGCATCTATACGCGCGCGCGGCCGCGAGGCGCGCACGGCATCGTTTCCGGCGTGGCGTGCGCGGTGCCGGAGCTGCTGGTGGCGCTCGATCAGGCGATCGCCAAGAATCTCCCCGCCCAGGTCGAACGCCTGGATGCGAGGTTGCAGGAGTTCATCGCCTGGCACGACCAGTTTCCGACACCGGTCGTCATCAAAACCGCGGCCCATGAGCGGGGATTGAAGATCGGACCGCTTGCATCGCCGCTTGGTCCGGCTGCGCAGCGGCGGCTGGAGGAGTTCCGCGAGTGGTTCCGGGCGTGGTTGCCTGATGTGCAGCGGGAGGCCGCAGAACCACTTGATCGGCAGTACTAAAATAAACCTTTGTCCCCCGAAGAATTCCGCAAATTCGCGCACGAGGCCGTGGACTGGATGGCGGACTATCTCGCCCAGGCGCACAGCTACCCTGTTCTACCCCGGACAAAACCTGGCGATTTGATCGACGCACTGCCGCCGTCGGGTCCCGAACACGGCGAGCCGATGTCGGCCATCCTTGAAGACTTTCGCCGGATAATCGTACCCGCCGCCACGCACTGGAACCATCCTGGCTTCATGGCTTATTTTGCGACCTCCGCTTCGGGCCCGGGGATTCTGGGTGAGATGCTGGCCGCGGCTCTGAACATGAACGGCATGTTGTGGAAGACGTCTCCAGCCGTGGTGGAGCTCGAGCAGGTGGCGCTCGATTGGTTACGCCAATGGATCGGACTGCCCGATCCCTTGTTTGGCATCATTTTTGACACCGCTTCCACCAGCAGCATGCATGCCATCGCGGCGGCGCGCGAGAGGATCGCGCCCGAGGTGCGCACCGAGGGGGCCGGCGCGGGGCTGGTGCTGTACACTTCCGAACAATCGCACTCCTCCATCGAGAAAGGCGCCATTTCCATCGGCATTGGCCAGAAAAACGTGCGCAAGATTCCAGTGGATGCCGAGTACCGCATGCGCCCCGATGCGCTTGCTGCCACGATCGAGCAGGATCGCGCGAGCGGCCTGCGTCCATTCTGTGTGGTCGCGACGGTGGGCACCACTTCGACTACGAGCATTGATCCCGTCGAGGAAATCGCGGCCATCGCGGAGCGCCACAATCTCTGGCTGCACGTGGACGCAGCCTACGCAGGCGCCGCAGCCATCGCACCTGAGTTCCGGCACATTCTGCGCGGATGCGAACGCGCCGATTCGCTCGTCACCAATCCCCACAAGTGGCTGTTCACGCCGGTGGATATCAGCGCCCTGTACACACACCGCCCGGAAATTCTGCGCCGCGCCTTTTCGCTCGTGCCGGAATACCTGCGCACGGCGGACGATCCGCGCGCAGTGAACTACATGGATTACGGGGTGCCTCTAGGACGCCGCTTCCGGGCTCTGAAACTGTGGTTCGTACTGCGCTACTACGGCCGCCAAGGCCTCGCCGAAATGATCCGCAAACAGATCGGCTGGGCCCAGGAACTTGCGCAGCAGATCGACGCCCACGCGGATTTCGAGCGGACCGCCCCCACGCCTTTCTCCACCGTCTGTTTCCGCTTGAAGGGTACTGACGAAGAGAACCACCAGGTGCTGGAACGCGTGAACGCTTCGGGCGAAATTTTCCTTTCGCACACCGTGCTGCGCGGCAAGTACTCGCTGCGCCTCGCCATCGGCAACATGCAGACCACGCGCCAGCACGTACAACGGGCGTGGGAGCTGGTGCAAGCCGGCGCCGGTCGATAAGGTAAGCTGGTTTAAGCATCTGGAAGAGGTCAGCGTTGCTCCGTTTGAGCCCTTTAGCGTCTCCATTCTCCGTGGTGAGTGCAGTGTGTCTGTTTTCGGCCGGCTGCGGTTCGCAGTCCGCGCCACCGCCGCAGATGCCACCCGTCCCGGTTACCGTCGCCACCGCCGCGCAGCGAGACATCCCCGTCCAGTTGCGGGCAATCGGCAACGTGGAATCGTACTCCTCCATTCCTGTCAAGGCGCAAATCGCCGGCGAACTGGTGCGCATTCACTTCACCGAGGGACAGGACGTCAAGAAGGGCGACTTGCTCTTTGAGATTGACCGCCGTCCCTACGATCAAGCGGTAAGCCAGGCCGAAGCCAATCTCAATCGCGACATCGCGCAAGAGCGGCAGGCCGAGGCGAATCTGGCTCGCGACCAGGCACAGGCGCAGAATGCGCGCACGCAGGCAGCCCGGTACGGCAAGCTCGCGTCGGAAGGCATCGTTTCCAAAGAGCAGAACGAGCAGATGCGGACGACCTTCAGCACGGCGGAGGAAGCCGTTCGCGCGGATCAAGCCGCCATCGAAAGTGCCCGCGCGGCCGTGGGCGCTGACAAAGCCACGGTCGAGACGGCCAAACTGAACCTTGATTATTGCGAGATCCACTCTCCTATCAATGGCCGCACGGGAAGCTTGCAGGTGAAGGTCGGGACGCTCATCAAAGCGCAGGCCGACACCGCAATGGTGACTATCAATCAGGTCGCGCCGACGTATGTCACCTTTTCGGTTCCCGAAGATCAGCTCACACAGATTCGCGGGTCCATGGCTCAGGGGCCTCTCGCAGTGGAGGCCCGCGTTCCCAACGATCCGAGCGGACCGGCGCGGGGCCAGCTCAGCTTCATCGACAACACCGTCGACAGCACCACCGGCGAAATCAAGCTGAAAGCCATGTTTCCCAACCAGGAGCGCAAGCTTTGGCCCGGACAGTTCGTCAACGTGGTGTTGACCATTGGCAAGGAGACTAACGCCACGGTCGTTCCCTCGGAAGCGATTCAGACCGGCCAGCAGGGCCAGTACGCTTTCGTCGTGAAACAGGACCACACTGTCGAGAACCGTATGGTATCGATCGGCCGGACCATCGATCGGGAAACCGTGATCACGAAGGGCATCGCACCAGGTGAAACGGTTGTGACTGACGGCCAGCTTCGTCTGATTCCTGGCTTCAAGGTGGAGATTGTCACTGGAAGCGGAGGCGCGACCGGAGGCGCATCCCAGTGAGCATCTCGGAACTCTTCATCCACCGGCCCATTACCACTATTCTCGTCACTGCCGCGATCTTGCTGTTCGGCATTGTGGCCTACCGCTCGTTGCCGGTCAACGACCTGCCAAATATCGATTACCCCACGATCCAGGTCAGCGCTAGCTTGCCCGGCGCTAACCCGGATACCATGGCTTCGTCGGTGGCAACTCCGCTCGAGCGCCAGTTCTCGACAATCGCTGGCATCGAGTCAATGAACTCCACCAACGGCATGGGCTACACCAGCATCACGGTGCAGTTTGCTCTCAGCCGGAACATTGACGCCGCCGCGCAAGACGTCCAGGCAGCCATTTCGAAGGCCGCGCAGCAGTTGCCGCCGAACATGCCCACGCCGCCTTCTTATCAAAAGGTGAATCCGGCCGACCAGCCGATCATGTACGTCGCCGTCAGTTCCCCAACGCTCCCGCTATACCAGGTGGATGAGTACGCCGAAACCTTGATGGCACAGCGCATCTCGATGGTTAGCGGCGTGGCCCAGGTGCAGGTTTACGGTTCGAAATACGCGGTCCGCGTACAGCTCGATCCCGACGCATTGGCTGCTCGCGGGATCGGTGTGGATGAGGTCGAGGCGGCTATCCAGAGGGCCAATACTAACCTTCCGACGGGAACATTGTACGGGAGCAAGCAGTCGTTCACGGTGCAGTCCAACGGGCAGCTTTTCAATGCAGCCGGTTATCGTCCCGTCATCGTGGCGTATCGCAACGGAAATCCGGTACGCCTCGGGGAGCTCGGTAACGTCATCGACAGTGTCGAGAACGACAAGAGCGTGAGCTGGTTCATGGACACCCAGTCCATCGTGCTGGGCATTCAGCGGCAGCCCGGAACCAACACCATTGACGTTGTAGACGGAATCCGGCAGTTGCTGCCGCAGTTCCGGTCACAGATTCCAGCGTCGGTGAAGCTGACCATTCTCTACGATCGCTCGATCTCCATTCGCGAATCCATTGCCGACGTCAAATTCACGCTTCTGTTGACCATCTGCCTCGTAGTGCTGGTCATTTTCTTGTTCTTACGGAACATTTCCGCCACCGCTATTCCCAGCTTTGCCGTGCCACTGGCCATCGTGGGGACCTTCGCCGCCATGTATTTGCTCGGGTACACGGTGGACAACTTATCGTTGATGGCGCTCACGCTCTCCGTGGGCTTCGTGGTGGACGATGCCATCGTCATGCTGGAAAACATCGTGCGGCACATGGAACTGGGCGAGGGCCGCATGGAGGCCGCGTTGCGCGGATCGCGCGAGATCGGCTTCACCATCGTTTCCATGACGCTGTCGCTGGTAGCGGTTTTCATTCCGGTTCTGTTCTTGGGCGGGATTGTGGGCCGTCTCCTGCATGAGTTCGCCGTCACCATCAGCATCGCCATTCTAGTGTCGGGATTTGTGTCGCTCAGCTTGACGCCCATGCTGTGCAGCCGTTTTCTGAAGCCGCCCAAGGCGAAACACGGCGCCGTGTACATGTCGTTTGAGCGCTTCTTCAAGGGCACGACGCATCTGTACGATCGTACGCTCCAGGTTGTGTTACGCCATCGCCTGGCCACGGTGACTTTCTCGTTCATCTTGCTCCTTGCCACCCTTTACCTGTTCTATGCTCTGCCGAAAGGTTTCATCCCGAGCTACGACGCTGGAAATCTGATGGGCTTTACGTTGGCAGCGCAGGACATCTCATTCGACTCGATGAAGGAACATCAGCACGATCTGAACAAGATCCTCCTGAGAGAGCCAGCGATCGACAACATGATGTCCTTTACCGGCGGCGGTGGCGGGCTAGCGGGCAACACCGGTATCTTTTTCATCACCCTCAAGCCCCGCTCGCAGCGCAGCGAGTCCGTCGACCAGTTCATCAACCGCATGCGCGGCAAGCTGTTCAGCATCCCGGGCATTCTTGCCTTCATGCAAAATCCTCCACCGATTCAGATCGGTGGTCAGCTCACCCGCGCGCCGTATCAACTGACGTTGCAGGGTACCGATCCGCAGGAGATCTATCGCTGGGAGCCGCGGATCACAGCACAGATGCGCGCGCTGCCAGGCTTCCTCGATGTCAATAGTGATTTGCAGAACGCCAGCCCGCAAGTCTTCGTGGACATCAATCGCGATAAAGCCCTGGCCCTTGGAGTATCGCCGCAACAGGTGCAAGACGCGCTTTATACGGCTTACGGCAGCCGCCAAGTCTCGACCATATACACGCCAGCCAATGAGTATCGCGTCATCATGGAGGTCGAGCCGCAGTACCAGCGCACACCCGACGCGCTTTCGAAGCTTTACATCCGGTCGTCGGCCGGACAACTGGTGCCGCTCGATACCGTCGCGAAACTGGTCCGCACGGTGGGTCCGCTCACCATCAATCACTGGGGCCAGTTGCCCGCAGTGACGGTTTCGTTCAACCTCGCGCCCGGCATGGCGCTCGGAGATGCGGCCAATGCGGTGGATGACATGCTCCGAAAAATGCGGCTGCCCGCCACCATCACCACCAATTTCCACGGCACCGTGGAGGCGTTCCAAAATTCGTTCCGAGGGCTGACGATTCTGCTGGTGGTTGCGGTGCTGGTGATCTACATCGTGCTGGGCATTCTATATGAGAGCCTCATCCACCCGTTGACGATTCTGTCCGGCCTGCCCCCGGCCATGTTTGGGGCCCTGTTGACGCTCAAGATCTTCCATCTGGAGATCGATCTCTACGCGTTCGTCGGCCTGATCATGCTGTTTGGCATCGTCAAGAAGAATGCCATCATGATGATCGACTTCGCGCTCGAAGCCCAGCGCAAGGAAGGGAAGAACCCTCTCGATGCTATCTACGAAGGCTGCCTGTTGCGCTTCCGGCCCATCATGATGACCACGCTTGCCGCGTTGTTTGGCACCCTGCCCATCGCATTGGGCGCGGGCGCCGGTGCGGAATCGCGGCGCCCCCTCGGCTTGGCGGTGGTCGGCGGGCTTCTGGTTTCGCAGTTGCTGACGCTCTACATTACGCCTGTGATTTACCTCTATATGGAAGCCTTCCAGGCTTGGCTGCGCCGCCGGAAGGGTGGCCCTTTGGAGATCGGCACAGCGCCGGCGGAAGCTGTGCTGCGGTAGCCTCGCGATAGCGAAAGCAGGTCACCACGTGATCGTTGACCATGCCCGTGGCTTGCATGAATGCATAGCAGATCGTTGAGCCCACGAATTTGAACCCGCGCTTAGCCAGATCTTTGCTCATGGCGTCGGATTCCGCGGTGCGTGTTGGCGCCTCGCGGAGCGAGCGCCAGGCGTTTTGAATCGGCTGGCCGCCTACGAATCTCCAGATGTAGGCATCGAAGCTGCCGAACTCCTTCTGCACGTCAAGCAAGCCCCTGGCGTTCTGAACGGCGGCCGCGATCTTGAGCCGGTTCCGCACGATCTCTGAGTCTTCGAGCAGTTGTTGGACCTTGCGCGCATCGTAGCGGGCCACACGTCGCGTATCGAAATTATCGAAAGCGCGCCGGTAACCAGCGCGTTTGTTCAGGATCGTCGTCCAGCTCAACCCGGCCTGCGCGCCCTCGAGAATCAGCAACTCGAATAAGGCTCGGTCATCGTGGTGAGGAACTCCCCATTCCGTGTCGTGATAGGTGATGTTTGGTTCCGCTTTTGCCCAATCGCAGCGCTGCTTTTCACGCATTCCGCCCATAGTAAACGGATTGACTCTCAGACCTCCAACTTCCATGGGCTGCGGTACTCGCGGTGTAGATATTTTTCCGCCTCCTTTTGCAGCACGGTCTTGTTTTGATCGTCCCAATCGACTCGCAACTGGCTCCGATAAGCGATGTTGCCTAACAGACACGCCGCGGACGAGCGGAAGCACTTCTCGATATCGCTATTCGGCCGCTGGCGCGTTTTTACGCATTCCAGAAAATTGGTCCAGTGCAGCGGATGCGGGTCGACGACGCGCTTCATCTCGCTTGCTTGTAGATCGGAGCCTTCTTCCGGAGTCACCTTGTACAGTTCGCGATCGACGTATAGCGTGCCCCGCGTTCCGTAGAAGGTCAATCCCATGAGCCGCGATTTGGTTCCGTCCGTATTGTTGCACCGGTGTTCCCAGGAGCCCACAAAACCGGGGTATTGATAGGTCACCTGCATGGTGTCAGGCGTCTCGCGATTGTCTTTGAACCAAAACTTCCCGCCCAGCGCCGTGATCGCCGTAGGCATGGCTTCATCGAATGCCATTTGTAAAATGTCAATCATGTGCACGCCGGAATCGGTAATCTGGCCTCCGGCGTAATCCCAGAACCAGCGAAAGTAGGAGTAAGCGTTTGGATAAACGCCGAAACGGTTGGGATTAAACGTCCGTTCCGGAGTGGGACCGAGCCATAATTCCCAGTCGAGCCCAGTGGGAGGAGCGGCGTCCGGCGGATTGCCGATGCCTTCCTGCGGCTCGTTGGAATAAATCCACGTGCGCGCGAACGTCACTTTCCCAAGTTGGCCGCTGCGAACAATCTCACAAGCCTTCTGGAAGTGCTCGCCGGAACGCTGCCAGGTGCCGGCCTGCACCACGCGATTGTACTTGCGCGCCGCCTCCACCATTTTGAGACCTTCATCGATCGCCACGCATACCGGTTTTTCGACATACACATCCTTGCCCGCTTTGCAGCCCTCCACGGTCATGTAAGGATGCCAGTGGTCAGGTGTAGAGATGCAGACGAAGTCGATCGACCTATCGGCCAGCACCTCGCGAAAATCCTTCACCTCTTTGGCCTTTTGTTCGGTTCTCGCCACAATGGCACCGGCTCTCTCGAGATGCGGTTGATAGACATCGCACACCGCTCTCACCTCGACGCCGTGGTCCAGCGCGACTTGCAGGTTCTCGGAGCCCATCACGCCGATGCCGATGAAACCACCGGTGATGCGGTCGTTGGCTCCCTTCACGTTACCCGTGAAAATGGAAGTGGTGAATGCGGCTCCCGCGGTCTTCAGAAAGTCCCGGCGTGCGGTTTTGGATTTGTCCATGTCATGTCTCCTTAACAAGTGCTCACGAATGAGATTCTACTTCTGTTCAGCGGCTAGTTAGGAGAAACAGGCCGGCGGTTATGCGGCGTGGGCGCTGCAGAGCCGCGACGTCAGCGTCGAGCGCATCGAGGTTTCCAATTGCGTTGAGACTGATCGCAAGAGAATCCTGCCCGCCTTTAATGCCGCCGCCGTCCGATCGGATCGAAACTCAGACGGCTACTTAGAAGCGATGCGTCAGAGGGGCTGCAAATTGCAGGCCGATTTGGTAGGAGAAAAGTTGCGCGTCACAGCGGCGAACGTGAGCGCTGCCCATCAGGCCAAGGTCCGGCTCCTGGATGTAGACGAATGAGCCTGGCGGGATCGGCGTGCCTGATGCCACCAGAGCGCCCGTACCGTTCATGTCCACCACCCGGACGCGCTTGCGTTTGGTTTTGCCGCCCTTGTCCTGCCACGACAACCGGAACCGCATGCCTCCGCTGCGAAGGCGCGGGTAATAGCGGTTGTCCGCTTGGACGGCTTCGCCTTTCGTACCCGGCGAAGCCGTGCCCTGCGAGGAGTGACCGAGAAGTGAACGCAACCAGCTCATCTATGTCTACTAAGAATTTTCAACCATCATGCTATACAAATAAATCAGGTCATTTCCTGGATGGTTTTGGATAGCGTTAACTGGACAACTGGCTAATGCCGTCTACCCGGCGGCAGTTCCTCGTAGTATTTCCACTGCGCCACAAAGTCTTTGGGCAGTTTCTGATTCATCAGGGAGGCTCGAATCATTTCCACTGGGATGGAATTGAGCCTGAGAACAGCGTCGTGAAACTGGCGGTTGGTCATTTTCCTCGAATCAACCATTTCCGTGTGCAAAGCGCGGAATTGCAGCGCGCCGATCTGATACGCGCACTGATAGAGCGGCCCGTAGTCACTTTCAAAAGAACGGCGCACCTCCGCCGCGGCGTTTTCGCGCTCGTGCCCCACCTCGTTCACGAGGAAATCCACGGCCTGAGGCGCAGTCATTTGGCCCAGATGAAAACTGAGCGAAAAAATAACGCGTGCCGCGCGGTGCATGCGCCAAAACAGCATCCCGATGCGATCTTCCGGAGAGCGCGGAAAATCCAAGTCCCACAGGAGCATCTCCCAGTAAAATGCCCATCCTTCTTCCCAGAATGGCGTCGCGAAAGTTGACCGCCACGGCCGGTAACGCTCGGACATGTATTGCTGCAAGTAATGTCCCGGGATCTGCTCGTGAAACACCGTGGCGCGCGCAAAGTGAACGTTGTTGCCGCGCATACTCATCAGCTTCTGCTCTTGAGTCATCGCGTCGGTCGGGTAAGACACGATGATGACGTCACCGCCCAGGAAAAACGGATTGATGCGCTGTCTCTCGGGAGTCATCATCTCCATGCGCCAGGTGTTAGCCGCCGCGTCGGGCACTGTGACGAGGTCGCGCCGCCGCACAAAATCGATCGCCTCGTACGCCAGGTCGCGAATCAGTGCAGGTTGCTGGCCCGGTTTCACGTGATCGTTCTTGACATGCTCCAGAGCCCCCCGCCAATCATCGCCATAGCCCAGTTCCCGAGCGGCGCTGGCCATCTCCTCCTTGCACCAGCCGAGTTCTTTGCGAGCGATCGCGATCAGTTCCTCTGGAGTGTATGGAACCACCTCGGCCGCTAATTCGTCCAGCAGCGCGTCCCGGCCAATTGGGTCGCCAACAATGGTGTCCTTGTCCGAAGAGCGCACGCCCGCGATTTTTTCATCGAGAAGCGTTGCATAAGCGCCCAGAGCAGCGTCGGCGCGCTTCCATGGTTCGGCTACCCACCAGGTGAACGAGGGATCGTAGCCGTTGTAGAAATCGCGCCACTGCTTCAACGTTTGTCGCAGCGCTTCGGTCGTGCGCGCCGCGCGCCGGCCCACGGTTGGTGGAGCGGTCAAGCGTCCGGCGTTGATCTCCGCAGTCAGTTTTCCGAGGTCATCAGCCAGGCGAGCGACGCGAGACCCGGCTTCTGCGCCATCCACAAACACAAACCGCCGAAGGTCGTCATCGAGAGAAAGGACCGAGTCAGTGAACGGGACCAGACCCGCCATTTCCGATTCCCGTTTCTTGACCGCGCCGGCGTGCCGCAGGTCCTGACGCAGTTTCGCGTGCAGCAGCAGCCAATCGACGCGGCCATCCACGTCGAGTGAGTCGAAGTCTACCTGCTGATCGAGAACTCCGAGCCAGGTGCTGGCAAACTGTTCCATCGCCCGCGCCCGTTCATGAGACAGAGCCGTACCGTAATAGCGCTCCAGAGTTTGACGATCCGTCGCGTAGCGCGTGACAGCCGCCGGCATGTCAACTCCGCGGCCCGGCATCACCCACCCTTCGGCGTGCGCATCGTAGTGAAATTCGGCAACTGGCGCTGCCGCATTCAGGAGGTTCGGCCGGTCCGAAACCAGACCTAGGAGGATCAACACCCATTTGTAGCTTGAAGGTGCCATGGACCGACAATGTATCATCGTTCTTTGGTTCGGTGGTAAGACTAGATCCGCCCATGCCCCTCATGAGTCAATATTCGAGGCGCAGTTTCTTGCGTAGCGCTTCCTTCGCGGCCCTGGCAGCAGCCGCGAAAGCATCCGCAAAAGCGCCCGCGCCATATGGGCCGCTCCCTTCCGAGGCACAGCTCCACTGGCACGAGATGGAACTGTGCGCCTTTCTCCATTTTTCGATGAACACATTCACCGGCAAGGAATGGGGCTACGGCGACGAAGACCCCGCGCTCTTCCATCCCACCGCGTTCGATGCCGATGCCATCATCACCGCGCTCAAAGCCGGCGGAATGAAAGGCGCAATTCTCACCTGCAAACATCATGATGGCTTTTGCCTGTGGCCCACGCGAACTACTGATCATTCCATCAAGCGCAGCACCTGGCGCGAAGGCAAGGGCGACGTGGTGCGGGATATTTCCGAGGCCGCCCGCCGCCATGGCTTGCGGTTCGGCGTCTATCTTTCTCCCTGGGACCGGAATTCGCCACTCTACGGCAAGCCCGAGTACGTCGAAATATACCGCTCCCAGTTGCGTGAGCTCCTGACGAACTACGGTCCCATCTCCGAGGTCTGGCATGATGGCGCCAACGGCGGCGACGGATACTATGGTGGCGCCAAGGAACAGCGTCTGATCGATAAGCGTACCTACTATGATTGGCCGCGCACGTGGCAGATTGTGCGGGCTCTCCAGCCTGGCACCGTCATCTTTAGCGATGTGGGTCCCGATATTCGCTGGGTCGGAAATGAATCCGGTTTCGCCAACGAAACCTGCTGGGTAACCTACGACCCCGTCGGCGAAGATGGCGGACCCGCTGCGCCCGGCTACGTGCGAGCCAAGGAAGGAGAGACCGGGCATCGCCACGGCTCGCACTGGATGCCTGCGGAGTGCGATGTCTCGATTCGCCCCGGCTGGTTTTGGCACGCCCCGGAAAATGCCCGAGTGAAAATGCCGTCCGATCTCATCGACCTCTATTACAAGTCCACCGGACGAGGCGCGAGTTTACTGCTCAACGTCCCGCCGGACCGTCGTGGCCTTCTCAGCGAAAGCGACGTCGCGTCCTTGCAGCGCTTCAGCGCCCGGCTGCAATCGACATTCGCAACCAACTTGGCCAAGGAAGCGAAAATGACGACAGCGACCGTTCGCGGCAACGATCCCGCCTTCGGGCCCCGCAACCTCATCGATGGCGACCGCTACACCTACTGGACTACTGTCGATTCCGTTACAACGCCCGAAGTCGTCATGGAATTCCCGCGCCCCGTCACCTTCAACGTAGTGCGTCTGCGCGAGAATATCCGGCTGGGCCAGCGTATCGAGGCGTTCGAGCTCGATCGCTGGGCGAGCGGTGCCTGGAAGTCCTTCGCGCACGGCACCAGCATCGGATCGTGCCGCCTCGTCCGCGCAAGCGAAAGCGTAACCACAACCCGAGTGCGCCTTCGCATCACGCAAAGTCCCGTTTGCCCCGCACTCTCGGAGCTCGGTCTGTTTCAGGAACTTCCCAACTAACAAATGAAACTACTTCTCGCTTGCACCTTCGCCTCTATCGCGCTATTCGCCCAGCAGCCCCAACTCGATTTTCTAAACCATAACCGCCCGATTCTTGACGCGCACAACTGTTATCCCTATGAGGGCCGCTATGCCGACCGCATTGATCGCGCGCTCCGTGCCGGCTTCCCCGTCGCGATTGAGCAAGATATCGCCTGGGCCATCGACCCCGCTACCGGCAAGGGCCGTCCCGTGGTTTCGCACACGCCGAAAACAATCGGCTCTGAGCCAACCCTGCGCCAGTACTTTTTCGAGCGCGTGCGCCCGATTATCGAAAAAGCACTGGCTGAAAACGATCGCGCCCGGTGGCCACTCATCGTTCTGCACTTCGATTTCAAAGCCCTCGATCCGCAATTGCTTCGCGCCGTCTGGGACCTAGTGGGCGAGTATCAATCCTGGATCTCCACCGCGCCCCAAACCTCTGATCCGCACCAGCTCGCCGCTCTCACCGCCGGACCGCTCCTCGTTCTCACGGAAGATGCCGACGAGCAGGAGAAAGTTTTCTTCCACGACATTCCTGCCGGAGCGCGCCTCCGGATCTTCGGCTCGGCCCACACCACATCCATAAAAACAAAATCTGAAGATGAGCTAATTCACCTTGCCGCCACGCTTCCACCAGAACGCCTCTTGACCGAGAAGCCCACCAACTATCGCCGCTGGTGGAACAACTCCTGGTACGAAGTCGAGGAAGGCGGCCAAACTCGAGCCGGTGACTGGACGGCCGCTGATGCGCAGCGTCTACGCGCGCTAGTCGATCACGCGCACCGTCTCGGCTATTGGATTCGCTTCTACACTCTCGACGGTTTCGCCCAAGCCGACAATCGCGGCTGGGACAACGGCTACAACTTTGGCTCGCGCGCGGCCGTGGCCCTCCGCTGGAAGGCGGCGCTCGATGCGGGTGTCAATCTCATCGCGACCGATCAGTATGAAGATCTCGCCCGTTTCATGCTCCGCTAGAATAACTCTGTGCCCACTGTAACCTTCGGCCAGGCGCGTGCCACCGTGATCGAGCGCGTGATGGCCGGGCGGCTGTTCAGTCTACCGGAAGTCGTCGCGCTCGAGGGCGCGGCGGGGCGCGTGCTGGCGGAGGAAATTCGCGCCGACCGGGATTTTCCGCCGTTGGCGCGATCCGTGCGCGATGGCTTTGCCGTGCGCGCTCAGGACGTGCCGGGATCGCTGCGTGTCATCGGTGAAGTGCGCGCTGGGGATCGCTTCAATGGCGCGATCGGGACAGGTCAGGCCGTCGAAATCATGACCGGCGCTCCGGTGCCGCGTGGCGCCGATGCCATCGTTATGGTCGAGCACACCACGCGCGCGAACGGTGGCTCGGTCTCGATCGATCGCGCTGCCACTCCCGGTCAGTTCATCAATCCTGCCGGATGTGAGGCGCACGCTGGGGAGCCTTTGCTCTCGCCCGGCAAGCGGTTGGATTTCGCGGATGTAGCTTTGCTTGCTGCTGTCGGAAAAGCGCAGGTTGCGGTGTGCGTGAAGCCGCGCGTCGCATTGCTGGCCACGGGCGATGAGATCGTTCCCGTTTCCGAAAAGCCGCGAGAGCACCAGATTCGCAATTCCAACGCCTATTCACTCGCAGCGCAGGTAGTGCGCGCCGGCGGCGTCCCGCTGATTCTGCCCGTAGCGCGCGACGAGTACGAAGATACACTGAGCCTGGTGGATCGCGGGCTCTCGGCAGACCTTTTGCTCATATCCGGAGGCGTCTCAGCCGGCAAGTACGACATCGTCGAGCGGGTGCTGTCCGGCGTAGGCGCGGAGTTTTTCTTTGATCGCGTGCTGATCCAGCCAGGCCAGCCCCTCGTGTTCGGCCGCGCGCGCCAGAAATTCTTTTTCGGCCTGCCGGGAAATCCGGCATCCACCATGGTGACGTTCGAGCTGTTCGCGCGGGCCGCACTGGAATTGCTCGGCGGCCAGTCATCATCCACTCTGCCGTTCTTGCTCGCCCGGCTCACCCGCGATTTCCGTCACAAAACCGGTCTCACGCGTTTTCTTCCGGCATCGCTCGCGTGGGAAGGGACCGAGCCGCAATTGACACCGCTCGGCTGGAGCGGATCAGGCGACGTACCCGCGCTCACCCGCGCCAATGCATTTCTGGTGGCCGATGCCGATCGCACCGAATGGAATGCCAGGGAACTGATGCCCGTCCTGCTGAAATGAAAAAACTCTCGCACTACGATTCCGCCGGCAGTCCACGCATGGTGGACGTTTCGGCCAAATCCGCAACCAAGCGCACCGCCCGTGCCCACGCATTCGTTCGCATAGCGCCGGCAGTGCTGGCTCGATTACCCGAAAACCCCAAGGGCAATCCGCTGGAAATCGCTCGTATCGCCGGAATCGCCGCCGCCAAGAAAACGTCTGAGCTGATCCCGTTGTGTCACCCCCTGATGCTTTCCCACGCCGACGTGGACGTCCAAGTGGAAAAGGAAGGCGTGCGGATCACCGCCAGCGCATCCACCACCGCGCAAACAGGAGTTGAGATGGAGGCGCTCACCGCCGCGGCGGTCGCGGCCCTCACCGTCTACGACATGACCAAGGCCCTGGATAAATCCATTTCCATCGAACAGCTCCACCTGCTCGAAAAGACCGGCGGAAAGAGCGGCCCCTATCGCCGCAAGGCCCGGAAATGAAATCCGCGGCCGTCCTCACCATCAGCGATTCCGTTTCGGTAGGAAAACGTACAGACGCATCTGGGCCGGCCGTCAAGGCCCATCTTGAGCGCCTGGGTTGGCGCGTGGAGGTAACCGGCGTCGTGGCGGATGATGTCGAGGCCATCCGCCAGCGTTTGATTTCTCTCTCCGGCGCCGGCCAGGTGTGCGTTATTTTCACGACGGGCGGCACAGGCGTGGCGTTGCGTGATGTTACGCCCGAAGCCACGCGGACCGTCATCGACCGCGAAATCCCCGGCATCGGCGAACTCATGCGGGCCAAGGGCCGTAGCTCCACGCCGTTGGCGGCTCTCTCGCGCGCCATCGCGGGCACCCGCGGCCAGGTTCTGATCGTCAACCTGCCCGGTTCTCCACGCGGCGCGGTCGAGTCTCTGGATGCTATCTTGGAATTGGTGCCTCACGTGCTCGATCTTCTAAGTGGCCAGACCGAACACCCCGTAACGTGACTCTAAACCACAACGTCGACAAACATATGCTGCGTGCCGTTCTGATTCTTGCAATTCTCGTAGGCGCCGGGCAGATTCCGGCGCAAGAACCACCCGCGGCGGACACGGGTGCCGACGTACGCTTTGGGACGACAGTCCACGTGGTGGAAGCGCCGGTTACCGTTGTCACCAGGCACGGCGGCTCCTACGTGGACGGCCTCCAGCCACAAGATTTCAAGCTCTTCGACAACAGCAAAGAGCAAAACATTCAAGTGGACGTAACGTTCCAACCCATTTCCATGGTTATCGCCATTCAGGCGAGCGACCAGGTTGAGGGCATACTGCCCAAGATCAATAAAATCGGCTCGCTCATCCAGCCGATGGTGACCGGCGAACAGGGCGAAGTAGCTGTGCTTGCGTTCGACCATCGATTCCAGAAGCTGCAGGACTTCACCTCGGATGCCACGAAAATCGAGGCGGCGATCAAGAAGATCAAGCCGGGCAGCCAGAGCAGCCGTCTGACCGACGCGGTCATCGAGTCGGTGCATATGTTGCGCTCGCGGCCCGCCAACCGCCGGCGGATTCTTTTGATCATCTCCGAAGTTCGCGACAAAGGCAGCGAAGGCAAGGTGCGCGACGCCCTGCTCGACATTCAGATGAACAACGTCAGCGTCTACGGTGTGGACATCTCGCGAATGATGGCGGGCCTGACTTCACCGGGGCCGGAGCCACGCCCCGATACCCTGCCGCCGGCCATGACTCCTCTGCCCGGCGGCCAGCCCGCCACGCCGAACACGATCATGCAGGCCACCGGCGGCCAGGGTAACTCTGCGCAATTCGTTCCCCTGTTAGTCGAGATATACAAAGATGCCAAGGCTGTCTTCGTGGACAACCCCGTCGAAGTCTACGCCAAAGGCACCGGCGGTACACAGTTTTCTTTCGCCAAGCAAAAAGGTCTCGAAGACGCAATTCAGAAGATCGGACTCGAGATTCACAGCCAGTACATCATTACCTACCACCCCAACAACACCGACGAGGGCGGCTTCCACCAGATCGAGGTGGAAGTGAACCATCCCGATGTCAGAGTGCGGACACGCCCCGGCTACTGGATGGCAGCCCTGAACAAGTAGTTACCCGCCCTCAACCCCACTCAGGTATCATGCAGGGTCGGCGCCTTCGCCGAGGTGATATGAACCTCTCCGCCCTGCTATTGTTGTCCACTACAGCCAGTTCGCGAATCTCCGCGCTCGACTGGCTGGCTATTTCGCTCTATTTCGGCATCTTGCTTTGCGTCGCGTGGTGGGTAGTCCGCAAGGGAAAGGACTCTGCCACCGACTACTTCCTCGCCGGCCGCAACCTGGGTTGGTGGATCATCGGCGCCTCCATCTTCGCTTCGAACATTGGATCGGAGCACATCGTCGGACTCGCTGGATCGGGTGCCACCAGCGGTGTTGCCATGGCGCACTATGAACTGCACGCCTGGTGTCTCCTGGTACTCGCATGGGTGTTCGTGCCGTTCTACATGCGCTCCATGGTGTTCACCATGCCGGAATTCCTGGAACGGCGCTTCAATGAGCACTCCCGCTACGTCCTCTCCATCGTTTCTCTGATCACCTTTGTTATCTCGAAGATAGCGGTCGGCATTTTCGCCGGCGGCGTGGTCTTTGGCACGCTCTTTCCCGAAATGCGGCTGAACGTGGCCGGAATTTCAATCGATAGCTTCTGGATCGGCTCGGTGCTCGTGATCGTCCTGACCGGGCTGTACACGACTCTCGGTGGGATGCGCGCGGTGGCGTATAACGATGCCGTGCAAGTCACCGTCCTCATCGTCGGATCGGCTCTGTTAACTACTTATGGATTGATACGCTTAGGGGGCTGGAGCGAACTTCGGCACTGGTGCGGCTCCGACATGTTCAACCTCTGGAAACCGCTTATACCCGCTGGAGTTCAGGGCACTTGGTCACCTGTCATCGAAACGAATCAGGCCGGCGAGGTGGTTAAGCAGGCGTGGTATTTCAACGGAAACTTTCCGTGGCTGGGAATGCTCTTCTGCGCCCCGATCATCGGCCTCTGGTATTGGTGCACCGACCAGTACATCGTCCAGCGTGCATTAGGCGCTCCAAACGAGACCGTCGCCCGCCGCGGCAGCATCTTCGCCGCGTTTCTCAAGCTATTCCCCGTATATCTCTTCATTATCCCCGGCCTAATCTGCTTCGCCTTGGCCCGGAGCGGAAAAGTTCCAGAACTGACCCAGATGATCGGCCCCGATGGCCGGGCCATTCCGGCGGTCTCGAACGGCGCTTTTCCCATGATAGTTCAATACCTTCTGCCGCCGGGAATTCGCGGAGTTGTGGTCGCCGGACTGCTTTCCGCGCTGATGGGGTCTCTGGCGGGAGTTTTCAATGCTTGCTCCACGCTCTTCACGGTCGATCTCTATGAAAAATGGAAGAAGGGAGCATCACAGCATCAGCTAGTGCGCATGGGCCGGATTGCTACCATCATCATGGTGTTGATCGCCTTGGCATGGATTCCCGTCATCAAGAATGCGAAGGGGCTGTACACGTATCTCCAATCGGTTCAAGGATATCTGGCGCCACCCATCTTTGTGGTGTTCTTTTTCGGCGTTTTCTTCAAGCGCCTGAACGGGCACGGAGCACTTTGGGCGATGATCGTCGGCTTCGCCCTGGGCCTATTCCGGATGGCGGTCGATACGCCCGTTACACTCGGGTTGCAAGATGGCTATACTCCGGGGTCGTTTCTCTGGATCGTCAACAATATTTATTTTCAATACTTTAGCGTTCTGATTACAATTGTCTCGGCGGTGGTCATGGTCACCGTGAGTTACATGACCGCACCTCAGCCGGTTTCCACGATTCAAAGTCTGACTTTCGGAACCGCGACCGAGGACGACCTCCGCCGCACACGCGCGAGCTGGAGCTGGCGGGAAGTGGCCGCCTCGGGAGTGGTTTTGGCGTTCATCCTCGGGGCGTATCTGTATTTTCGCGGTTAGTCGGGGTGACTGTGGCGCCAGTTCCAATAGTCTTTCTGCTCATCGGGACTGCGTTTGTTGAAGTCGCGATACGGTTCGTGGCGTTCACTCAGGTAGGCCCTGTAGGCACGATCCTCGTGGTCATCCCAGTGGTGGTAGTCCCGATGATCCACGTCGTAGTAGCGCACGTGAGCGGCGCAGCCGATTGTCGCCGCTGGTGCAGTGATCGCGGCGATCAGGAGCAACGAACGAAGGCAACGTTTTGTTTTGTACATGTCGCGATTCCTCCTGCCCTCGTATAGAGCAAACGAGGCTCCGTTGTGAGTTTTTGAGCAGAAATCCTCACGCGATGATGCCTTTTCGTACGGCGTAGAGGATCAATTCGGGCACGTTGTGTAAATTTAGCTTTTGCAGAATGTGCGTGCGATGAGTTTCGACGGTGTAGGTGCTCAGGTTGAGCATGGCGGCGGCTTCTTTGTTGCTTTTTCCTTCAGCAAGCAATTGTAGGATCTCCCGTTCACGGGCGGTGAGCAGTTCATAGGTATCCTCGACGTGCCGTTGCTCGAGCTGGCGCATGTAATCTTCCACCAGAATGCGGCTAATGGCGGGGCTGAAGAACGATTTGCCCTCGGTGATGGCGTGAATGGCGGCGATCAGATCTCCTTCGGCGGAATCCTTCAGCAAATACGCTCGCGCGCCGGCTTTCAGTGCGCGAATCACGTAACTCTCGTCGGAGTGCATGCTCAGAATCACGATCGCCGTTTCGGGACGGGCACTGGTGATCTGGCGCGCCGCCTCGATCCCGTTCAGGTTGGGCATGGCGATATCCATCACGACAACATCAGGCGAGACGGCTTCGGCTGCGCGCACTGTCTCACGGCCGTCCGAAGCTTCGCCCACCACCGTGAGGTTCGGCTGGCGTTCGAGCAATAGGCGCAAGCCATTGCGCATTACGGTGTGGTCATCTGCTAACAGAATGCGTATCGGATTCATGGGAATGGTTCACGGGCAGTTCCACCGTCAGCAAGGTGCCGTGGCCCGGCTCGGATTTCACTTCGAACGCTCCGCCCAGATGATGGACGCGCTCCTCCATGCCGACCAAGCCAAGGCCGCGGACGCGCCGCGCGTCAAACCCTTTGCCATCGTCCTGGATCAAGAGCACGATACGGCCTTTCTGCTGGCGAACGCCAATGCGCACCGAGCGCGCCTCAGCGTGGCGTACGCAATTGTGCAGTGCTTCCTGGACCACGCGGTAGACGCAGGTGTTGTGATCATCCGGCAAATCATCGGAGATTTCATCCGCATCGACGCTGACCGCGATCCCGCTGCGCTTGGAAATTTCGCGCGCTTGCCACTCCAGCGCCGGCACCAGGCCGAAATCATCCAGCATGGACGGCCGCAACAGCAGCGACATATTGCGCGCCACCTGCACGCTGGACTCGGCCAGCTTCCGAATGGACTCCAGATGGCGCTGGAGCGGTTCGAGATTGCGCGGCGCCACTGCCGCCAGGTTACCCAGTTCCATCAAAAGCGCACTCAAGGACTGTCCCACTTCATCGTGCAGTTCGCGAGAAATGGCGCGCCGTTCCTCTTCCTGCGCCTGCACCAAGCGCGCGGATAGCTCTTTCAACTCGCTCTGCGCGTGCACCACCTGCCGGTATCGTGCGGCCGATTGCCTTTCCAATCGCAGAATGTGCGACGCCGCCACGGCCGCCAGGAGCAACCCGCAGCTCAGCGTGGCCGCCAACATCAGCAACAGACGGCGACGGAAGCGGCCGAAGGTCTCCTCCAAGCGCTCATCGCCACCGTTTAGTTCCTGCTCATTGAGCGCAGCAATCTTGTCGGCAAGCTCCAGCACGGTTGCACGACGTGGCAGTAACTGGCGCTGCACAAAATCGTAGCCATGCTCCCGCCGTTCCTGCGGCGACCATCGCAGCACGGGCTCCAGCACAGCCCAATACTCTGCGAGGCCAGTCCGCAGGGCGTGCACGGGCTCCGCTTCCCCGGTACTGAGCGAAGCTGCATAGGCATCCATCGCGGTCCCCATCTCGCTCTTGAGCCGCTGCAAGCGCTGTAACTGTTCGGCTGCGCCCGCCGGTTCGGGATCGAGAAGGTAGTCGCGCACCACGGTTCCCGAGAGATAGAGCGACGAGCGAATGTGCTCGAGCGCGCGATCCCGCGAAAGGAACGCCTGGCGGATCTGCACATTGCGGGTCTGGATCTGCCGCAGCACCTGGATGGCATCGAAACCGCCCACCGCCATCAGAGCGAGCAGGCCTCCGAAGCCCGCCAGCAAGACAAGCCTGGTCCTCGATTTCGCCGCTGGTTCGGCTGGCACCATGCCGTCGATGAGTTCGACCGCTATGACATCAGTCTATAAGAACGCGCCGTGACCGGAGAGTTCAGTGCGTGGCGCTTTGCGTTTCGTGCGTGCCCATGCCGGCTACCCAGTTGTAGAGCCAGGCAAACAGGATGCCCGCGATCGCGCCATCCACCAGCCCGTAGACGGTTCCTACGATCACTTCCGCAGCCGTCCGCGTATCGTGAAAGCCAGGGTAAACCGAGCTCATCATGCGGAGAAAATCGCCGCCGTAGGAAGGTGCTCCCATATTGATGAGCCCGACCAACAACATGCACCCTCCCCATAGAAGCGCCGGAACAATGGCCATCACTTTGACTGATAACCTAGCCATACTTTTCACTCCTTTCCTGGTTTCAGGATAGGAGGTGGGGAAGAAAGGCAACATACCGCTGGGGCTGTATTTTGGGTCAGTATCCGAGATCTTTACCAACTGGACAGGATCGCCTGTTTTGGCTGTCGGCGGTTCCCAGTGCAAGTCAGTTTCGGCAATCGCCGTTCATCTATCGCAGTCAATTGCCAGCCCGGTAGGGAACGGCATGCCGGGAACAAACTCTGCGTTATAGGCGTCGAATCCTGCTAAGGAGGGTGGATTATGTCTGTGTTCCGTCAAGCGATCGTATACTTGCTCTTGGCTTTGCCTGCCGTGGCTCAGCCGCAAACATTTGCAACGATCACCATAACGCCTGCTCGCTCAACCGACCCGCGCAACCCGCACGTGCAAGCGCTGCCTAACGGTGACGTGATTGCGAGCGCGGTCCCTGTAATTAGTCTTTTGAGTTACGCTTACGACGTGCCGGTCAATCCCTCGCCGCGTCTTTCCGTTCTTCCCGACTGGACCATTCGTGAGAAGTACGATATCGAAGCGAAAGCGCCCGCCAACGCCGTTTCCTCCGGCCTTCAGAGCAACGAAGTGCGACGCCGAGCGCAGCAAATGATCCGCGGATTGCTCGCCGATCGCTTCAGACTCGTGATGCGGGTTGAGAATAAAACAATGTCAGTTTATGCTCTCATCGTAGCCAGCGGAGGTCCGAAGCTCCAGAAGTCGGCCATCGCCGAGAAGGACTGCATCTTCGATACCGACCCGGAAGCTTGCCATAACTTTGTTGGCGGCTTGGGCCATCCCCTGAATGCAAAAGCCATAGATATGGACGACCTTGTCCATTACATTGGGAACTGGACGGATTTGCCAGTCGTGAACCGCACGGCGCTCAGCGGGCTGTTCACCGTAAACACGGAGGGCTGGGCCCCCATGCGGCTGCCCCCTCCGCCACCGAACGCCACCCCGGCCGCGAACCCTTTCGCCGGCCTCTCCACAATCTTCGTGGTCCTGGGCAAACTCGGGCTCGAACTGAAACAGCAAGAGGACATCTTGCCCGTATACACCGTGGAGCACATCGAGCGCCCGGCCGCCAACTGACGATCACGCTCTATTATGCGCGGCTCAAGCAACCCCGCTCATTTTCGGCAACGTTTCGGAGTGGGAGCGTGCTGATGCAAGGACTGGCCGAAACGTGTGGGCGGTAATAGTGAGAGGCGGCGGAATTCCGGATTTTGGTGCAAGTTTGAAGTATTAGAGCCAGCTTAGTCGTGGTCCGCTCCCGTGGCCTCGAAGCCGGCGGACACAAGGTCTGGGACACTGAAAACCCGATCCACGCCTGAAACACTACCACCAATCAAAACCTCACCGGCATTTCTTAGGTCCTCGCGGATGGCGGCGATCTGCGCTTCGGGAACATGAAGGACCTTCAAAACCTTGATGAAGCCGGCAGCCTTGAACGCCCTGGTTGAGAGCGCTTCCCCTTGGTGCCGAAATGGGCGGGCAAGCAAACGGTAGGTTCCTTCGCTCTCCGCGCGAGCCGAGACCAAATAGGGCTGATCCTCGTAGTCTCCGAACCGGCTTATCACCACGGCGCCACCATCGGGAAAAACCGCTTGAATCTGGAGCACACCACCCATGGCATGAACATAGTTCCTGAGCGTGCTGAGATACATGTCCGCCCGCTGCTCGATACGCGAGATGGAACTTTGCGGCACGTTCAGCATTTCCGCCATATCGGTTTGTGTGAGTTGCTTTGCGCTCCGCAGTTCTTCCAGCGCCATTCGCTCAAGCTCCTCGCGCACGCGCCGATTGTTCTCCGCACGGCTCGCGGGGTCCATTCTTGCTTGCAGTTCTTTGTAGTTTTTTGCCATAGAGTCATCCAAGACCTTGTAAGTGCCGGTCATAAATTGAATCTGCGACAGGCACGAAGTCCTCATACCAGCGATCGTTGCCTGTCAGGCTGTCCCACCATTTGCCAAACTCATCGGAGAATTCGACCTCCCACGCCATATTTCAGTATGTCATAGGAGGCATTATGTCGTCAACGGCATACTACTCGGCTACGTTTTACCTATCACACCGAAAGCCGCTCTTGGTGGTTCGAAGCGCCCTCTCCTGCCTTGCCTGCCGCAAAATACAGTCCGGACTGTATATCCGGAAACCCTCGATTCCCTTCTAACTAGTTGTAGGCGGCCGCTTACAGAAAAGAGGAAACACTATGCATGTATCGCACTATTTGAGACTTGGCGGCTTGTTGTTCGCGGCGGCGCTGCTTTTGCCCGCGGCCACGAAATCGGAGAACCGGTCGTGCGTGTTGGGCACGCCGACGGCTGCGTCCTATACATGGAACTTTCCGAGCGAGGCGCAGGAACTACTCAACGACATTGCCACAGACGCCCGCGAGGCGCGACTCCATTCGGATAAGCTCGATCGGTTCGCATTGGACCCAAATATTAGCTGGGAGTCGCACGCCGTGGAACTGAACGCAGTTCGTGACGCGGTCAATGACATGGGGAGCAAGTTATGCCGGCTGGAGACGATTCGGCGGGTGGCTCTGCCTTGGGAAAAGAAAGCCATCGACGATGCCGCGCCGCTGATATCGGAAATGGCGAATGAGGCGCAGGCCGCGATTACGTTCTTGAACGACCACCAGCAGGACCTATTCAGCCCCGCCTACGACGGATTCACCGCCGGGTTGTACCAGCGGTCAGTCAAGTTGTCGAACGACATGAACGAATTCGAGAAGTTCAGCAGGGTGCACCAGGAGGACATCCGGCTAGAGAAGTCACTGGGCTTCATTAAGAGAGGTTGACCGAACCCTAGTATTACAACGTTAAGTATTGACAGAACAGAAATACCCTGTTATGTTTGGGCGTGACCGATGCTCAAGTGGAGCGCTGCCGGAAACGATTGGAACGGTTTCTGGCGGACCTGCTGGAACCTGT
>Ga0326728_10001920_pt1 | contig 71182 bp, 57 predicted proteins | sample MB3enrmetagenome_FD_207602 | JGI IMG/M metagenome (GOLD analysis project Ga0326728, IMG submission 207602) | Lab enriched peat soil microbial communities from McLean, Ithaca, NY, United States - MB31MN | ecosystem: Environmental > Terrestrial > Soil > Wetlands > Peat | place: USA: New York... | reverse complement strand
TAGCAACGATTTCATGGCAGTAACAGCTACCCTAAAAAAGTGCGTGCGTCCGGTACAATTATCCCTCCCCCATTTTTTATGCACAACCTTCACCTATCCTGGCACTTACTCCGATTTTCCCCATACCTTCTCAAAGGCAGTGTCGACGCGCTCCGACACTTCTCCTCCGCCATGGCCCAGGCTCGCTCCCAGAAAAAGCGCCAGCAACTGTGGGTCGAACTGCTCCACACGCTGGCCGCCGATCTGGTCCCCGAGCGACCGGACCGACGTGAACCGCGTGCCGTCAAATGCAAGAAGAACAAATACCCACGGCTGGACGCGCCGCGTCGCAAATTCCGCGACCACCCCAAGCGCAACTTGCGCCGAAAGCGCGCCAGGCTGCGAAGGCTCGGGCTTATGTAAGCGCCATTCCCCTTTCAGGGTTGGGGGTTTATCGGGCGCACACACCCAGGGTAGCGCGCCGCGCGCAACCCTGGGCTGAGTGATACAATCCCTTCGGGATTGCCCGCTCTTCACTCTGCAAAATGTCCAAACTCCAGCGGCGCGCACAGGACTGCGCGCCCTACCTTCTTTGGTGGGCCTCCCACACCAGGCGCAACCCTTCCAAGGTCAACAGAGGGTCCACGGCGGTGATCTCCGGCAGTTTGGAGGCGATAAGCTGCGCGTAGCCGCCCGTCGCCACCACGGGCAAGCGGTGGACCTTCAACTCCCGCTTCAGCTCGATGATCAACTCCCGAACCAGGCCACGATAGCCATGCACGGCCCCCACTAACATCCCCTGCTCGGTGCTCTTGCCAATCGGGCTCCTGACCTCGCGGATCTTGATTCGCGGTAGCAGCGCCGTCTTCTCGTGCAGATAATCAGTCATCGCTGCCAAACCCGGGGCGATGACGCCGCCCACGTAATTACCCGCGCCGTCCACGACATCGAACGTCACGGCGGTGCCAAAATCAACCACCACGGTCGGCGCCCCAAAGCGGTGGCGCGCGGCCACTGCGTTGGCAAGACGGTCCGGGCCGATCGTGTTCGGCTTAGGATAATCAATGCCGACGCCGCGCAGGGTCCGGTGCGTAAGTTCCAGGCAAGACAAACCCCAGAGTCCCTCGACGGACTCGCGGACAAATGGAGTAACCTGCGGCACCACGCTGCAGAAGGCCGCACCTTCCAGGCGTCTCCGTGCAACGAACATCGCGACCCGCTTCCTGGCGGTTCCGTTGAGCCAGGCAGCGGTCGGGATGTTGGCCTGCCTGACTACGCGTTTGGAGTTGGCCAGCCCCAGATGCGTATTCGTGTTGCCGATGTCGCAGAGCAGGATCATTTCTCCAGCGTGACGTCTCCCCCAACGACCCGTTCCAGGTGACCATGCTCGGTGCGCACCAGCAACTCCCCATCCTCGCCCAGTGCCTCGGCCCGGCCGCGGATCTGGCGGTTTCCCATGCGGATGATCACGTCATGGCCGATCGTGGTCCCGTGCTTTTCCCACTCATCCGCCAGCGCGACGAATCGGCCGGCGCCAAGGCGCGCGTAATCGTAGTCCAATTCCCGCAGTATGGCCACGGCGAGATCGGGGCGCGACACCGGCCTCTCCAGCTCGGCCTTCAGCGAAGTCGCTGCCTTGCGCAGGTCAGCGGGAAAATCTCCTGAGTTGAGGTTCACATCCACGCCGATGCCGAGGACAACGTACTTGATGCGATCCAGCTCGGCGCTCAGCTCCGTGAGGATGCCGGCCACCTTCTTGCCATAAACCAGAATGTCGTTCGGCCATTTGATCTCGGTCTTCAGACTAGTCTGCGATTCAATCGCGCGCCGCAGCGCCGTCGCCGACGCCACCGTAAGTCGGGTAGCCTCCTGCGGGCGCAAGTCGGGTCGCAGCAGGACCGAGAACCACAATCCGCCCTTTGCCGGCGACATCCATCTTCGCCCCAGCCGCCCTCTGCCGCGGCTCTGCGATTCGGCGAAGACCACGACTCCTTCCTTTACGCCGTCGCGCGCCAGCTTGTCTATCACGTCATTGGTAGAGGTCGTTTGCTCAAATACGCGGATGTCGCGTCCGACGACTTTGGTCTTGCCCAGGCGGGAAACTAAATCGTCGGCATGCAGCACATCGGGGGAGCTCAGCAGCCGATAGCCCCGGTGCGGGCTCGCTTCGATGTCGTAGCCGAGCGACCGCAACTCCTCAACGCGCGCCCAAATGGCCGCGCGGCTCACGTGGAGCTTTTGGGACAGCTCCGCGCCCGAGACCGCTACATCCACGTCGGCTCGCAGGGCGGTAAGGATTTCAACGTCAAGGCTCATCGAGTGGTGGGCCAGCCGCAGCACAACCACAGATGGACACAGATGAACACAGATAAGAAGCCTGTGGAGCTGGGTTTCTTAAGAGGAATGTCCGCTCACCAAAAGGTGCAGCCATGGAAAGCAAGTCCAAAGCGGCGTCTGGTCCGCAGAATCTGTGTTCATCTGTGTCCATCTGTGGTTGTGCTCTTCTTCCGAAAGAAGCGGTATTTAGAACTCGAAGTCCAGCCCAATATCCACCGCCCGGGCTGAATGGGTGAGAGCGCCTACCGAGATAAAATCCACCCCCGTTTCGGCAATGGCGCGGACGCCGGCCAGGGTGACGCCTCCGCTCGCCTCGGTCAGCGCGCGGTCTTTGCAGCGCTGCACGGCCAGGCGCAACTGCACCAGGTTCATGTTGTCCAGCAGAACCATATCGGCGCCCGCAGCGACCGCCAGCTCGACCTGCTCCAGCGTGTCGGCTTCGACCTCCACTTTGAGCGCCGGGTATTTGGCTCGCGCGCGCTGCACCGCGGCGGCAATGGCATTGGGCGGTTCATTTCTCAGCGCGGCCAGGTGGTTGTCCTTGATGAGCACCATGTCGTAAAGGCCCAGGCGATGGTTCCGGCCATCGCCGCACCGGACGGCGTACTTCTCGAAGCGCCGCCAACCGGGGGTGGTCTTGCGGGTGTCCAGGATCTGCGCCCGGGTGCCCTTGACGGCCTCCACGAACTGAGCGGTGAGCGTGGCAATGCCGGAGAGCCGCTGGAGGAAGTTGAGCGCAACCCGTTCAGCGCCGAGCAGCGCACGGGCCGGACCGGCAACCTTGAGGAGAGGCTTGCCCTCCGCCAGCCGCCAGCCGTCCTCAGCGGCGTGGGTGACCTCCACGGCGGTCGAAAGCTGGCGAAAGGCTGCTTCCGCTAGGGCCAGGCCGGCGACGACCAGCGGTTCGCGGGCCCGCACCAGCGCCTGGGCCTGCGCAGTTTCAGGCACGGCGGCCAGGGTGGTCACGTCCCCGCTGCCGACGTCCTCGGCAAGGGCGAGCGCGACAGCGCGACTTATCTCTTCTGCTGACAAAGTTTCCACGGCGACATAATGAAACAGGAGCGGGGAAAGCAAAAGGCCGTTATTGCCGCAAACAACCCCTTTGACTCCAGCCCCTGGCCCCTGCAATCTCACCCTGCCGGCTGGTCCATTCCCAGACCGCAGATACGGAGTTCGGCGGGCACTATCACACGCCAACGGCCCACGCAGCGGGCTCATGCGGCACAACTTATCGCTCGACGCCCAATTCTCCTTCCGCCAGGCTGCGGCCAGTATGAGCGAACGAACACCCGCTTCTCCGGCATCCGTCCAGCATCAGCAAGTTCCTGTCCTTTCCTTTGGCAGGATTCCCTCGCCGATGCCGGCCAACGCCGCAACGCTTACGGCTGACCCCGTCGCTGCGCCGCGCCGCCGCGAGTACGGTCTCGACTGGCTCCGCGTCTTCGCCTTTGTGATCCTCATCGGCTATCACACCGGCATGTACTTCGTGCCCTGGCCGTATCATGTCAAAAATCCCGAGATCAGCCAGTGGCTCGTCTGGCCCATGATGTTCTTCAACCGCTGGCGCCTGCCGTTGTTGTTCTTCATCTCGGGAGCCGGAGTTTGGTTCAACCTGCGCCGCCGCGGCTACGGCGCGTTCGTCCGCGAACGCCTGCGCCGCCTGCTCATCCCGCTGGCCTTCGGCATGTTCGTCATCGTTCCGCCGCAGGTCTATATCGAGCGCGTCCTGGCTGGCCAGCACTATGCCTCGTACCTCGACTTCTGGGGCACCGTTTTCACCCTGGTGCCCTATCCCAAAGGCAACCTCAGTTGGCACCACCTCTGGTTCCTGCCGTATATCCTCACCTACTCGCTCCTGGGACTGCCGATCTTCGCCCTGCTGCGAACCGCGTCCGGCCGGGCCCTGGTGGACCGCCTTGCCCGCCTCTGCGAGCTGCCGGGAGTCATCTACCTCCTGAACATCCCCAGCCTCGCCGCGGCGCTCATCCTCGGACCGCACTGGCCCACCACCCACAACCTCACCTCCGACTGGGCCAACTTCACCGGTTCCCTGCTCATCTTCCTCTGGGGGTTCACCATCTGCGGCAGCGACGGCTTCCTCGATCTGATCGAGCGGCGCCGCCGCGAGTTCCTCTATATCGGCGCTGTGTTGCTGGTCCTGTTCTACGGCATCCGGCTCAGCCCCTTGGTGGGAGGTCTGCCTGGCGTGGCGCAACTCTGGATCTTCACCCTCGTGGATTCCTACTTCACCCTGGCGGTGATGCTAGCGCTCGTCGGGTGGAGCCGCGCCAAGCTCAACCACGACTCGGCCGCCCTGCGCTACGCCAACACCGCCGTCTATCCCTTCTACATCGTTCACCAGACCATCACTATCCTCCTCGGCTACGCCTGGCTCGGCTGGGACGTCCCCTTCGCCGTCAAGTTCCCGCTGCTTTTCGCCGGGACGTTCCTGGGCAGTTGGCTCTGCTTCGAGGCCGTGCGCCGCACTCGCGTCACGCGCGTGCTCTTTGGCATGAAGCCCTAACGAAGGGCGGCCCCGGGCGGACGTGTACCTCAAGGACGGCCTGCATCCCAATGCGCAGGGCTACGCACTCTGGGCTTCGAGATTGAGGCCGCTTCTGGACAAATACGACCCGCCCGCAAACGAAGCGAAACAACTCTAACCCGGAAGGAATCCTCAGCGTATGGGCGGAGGCGGTATCATCTTCATCTTTATCCTCGTCATCTTGCTCGTCATTGGCGGCGCAATCTATTCGGCCATCGCCGCAAGGAAGCGGCGCGAAGAACTGTTCGAGTTAGCCGCTCGCTTGGGACTGGATTTCAGCCCCGGCAATAATTACGAGCCGGCGGAGCGCTTCGGCTTCCTCGACAAGCTCGCCCGCGGCAGCAATCGCTACGCCTGCAACGTCATCTCCGGCACCTACCGGCAAAACCCGGTGCTGGTTTTCGATTACCATTACGAAACCCACTCCACCGACTCGAACGGCAACACCCAGACCCACCACCACTACTTTTCCTTCTTCATCCTGCTGCTGCCGATCAATTTCCCGGAACTCAAGATCACCCGGGAAGGCCTGCTCTCCAAGATCGCCCAGGCGCTCGGCTATGAAGACATTGACTTCGAGTCCGCCGAATTCTCGCGCACCTTCTGCGTGCGCTCGAAGGACCGGAAGTTCGCTTACGATGTCTGCAACGCGCGGATGATGGAATACTTCCAAGCTAATCGCGACCTCAGCCTCGAAATCGAAGGGCCGGCCCTGGCCCTGGCATTCGACAAGCGCCTGTCCGCCGCCGAAATTGATTTCAATCTCAACCGCCTGCTGGAGATTCGGTTGCGCTTGCCCGATTACCCCTTTACAAAGGTCTGACTATGCCTGTGCTGATCATTCTGTTCGTCGTCCCGCTCCTGCCTCTCATTTGGGTTATTGTGCAATACAACTGGCTCGTCCGCTTGCGAAATTACATCAGCGAATCCTGGAGCAATGTGGACACGGAGCTGAAACGCCGCTATGACCTTATCCCCAACCTCGTCGCCACGGTGAAAGGCTACGCGGCGCACGAGCGGGAAGTGCTGGAACGGGTCACCCAACTGCGCGAGCGTTGCGTCGCCAACAATGGCTCCCCCGCCGAACAGGCCCGGGATGAGGTCCAATTGGTGGATGCGCTGAAGCAATTGCTGGTCGTGGTAGAGAACTATCCGCAGCTCAAGGCCGACCAGCAATTCCTCAAGCTTCAGCAGGAGTTGATCACCACTGAAAACCGGATTCAGGCCGCTCGCCGCTTCTACAATGGCAACGTGCGCGACTATCGCAACAAGTGCGAGACCTTCCCCAGCAACCTGGTGGCGCGGATGTTCGGCTTCCAGGCCCAGCAATTCTTCAGCGTCCCGCCCTCAGTCAAGGAAGTGCCCGACGTCGAGTTCGCCGGGTGAAATCTCACGCCGGAAGTGGCGATTGCACAAGGCGTAGCAGCCGACGCAAGGGGGCTCTGGCGTCGTGGGTTTTAGGAAGTGAGCCTCCTAACGTCGGCTGCTACGCCTTGCCCGCTGCTTGAACCCACCCTGCCGCGCCGGCACCGTGAGGGCCGCCGCTTGACTTCAAGTGCAGTTGAACGAACGTGCTTGATTCCGCGCAACATGAAGACAAGGCGACTTGGCAACTCGGACATGAGCACCACGCCCATTGGCTTCGGCGCCTGGGCCATCGGGGGCGACTGGCAATTCGGATGGGGCGCCCAGGATGACGCGCAATCTATCGCTGCCATTCATCGCGCCCTGGAGCTGGGCGTGATTGTATTCGCCGATGGCCTCCGGCCTGTTGACCGGCGCCATGACCCGCGAACGCATTGCCGCTTTGCCGAAAACCGATTGGCGGACGCAGAACGAACAGTTCCGCGAACCCAGGCTATCGGAGAACCTCAAACGCGTGGACTGGCTCAGGGCGGTCGGCGCGCGGCATGGCCGCTCGCCCGGCGAAGTAGCTATTGCGTGGGTGCTTCGCCATCCCGCTGTGACCGCGGCCATTGTCGGCGCCCGGAGCGCGAAGCAGGTGGAACAGGTCGTCGGCGCCGCCGGCCTTCGACTCACCGAGGAAGAGGTCAAGGAGATTGAAAGCGGCACTGTAATGCCTCAGTGGAGGCGGGTGGGCGGGTAGGGCGCGTCACTGCGTGCGCGCCGACCTCAAGAGGCTAAAGAAGAAACCTCCCACGGACAATCAGTGAACCCGCGGGTGAAACTCAGGATGAAAGCCGCGAGCCCGTCGCAGTACCCCGGCTTACCCGCGGTTGCTTAAGCGGGCTCCAGGAGTCTGCTCACATCCACTGAAAAGCTCGGGATGGCGGCGCTGGCCAACTGCGCGCCGGGGCGGTGAACCGTGCGCTGGGCGAATTGACCCCCGCCCGGCTGCCGGTGAACTTCGATTTGCTTCTCTTGCCCTAGGACCAGCCAACATTCTTTCACGCCCGCGCTGGCGTAGGCCCGCAGCTTCGAGCGGTCGTACTCCGCGCTGCTCACGCACACTTCAATCACCAGTTCGGCCGTGCGGGGATGCTCCAACCGGTAGTCTTCCTCAGCGCCGAGGACAACAGCCAAGTCCGGCTCAGGCTCGGAATCAACGCACGTCAGAGGTTGCTCCGGCCGCAGATGCATACCGGGCGGCAGGATGGCTTGCAGCAACCGTAGCAGCCGCAGGACCAGGAAGGTGTGAAGTGGAGACTTGGACATCTTGTGATAGACGAAACCATAGAGCAATTCGGTTCGCTCCGGGATCAGCCTGGCCTCGCCCAAGGCGTGGTAAGCTTCAACCGATAGCGGCCAAACCTCCGCGCCGCGCACGGGCGCCGGAAGAACTTCTGCTGCCTTCATCTGGCTGGATTTTAAGCCCCTTGGTTTGCAGTGGCAAGCAGGTTTCCAGGTCAACCGGCCCTCAAGCCCGTGGCGCGGGGCCAGGGACGGAGTCGGCGTGGAAGGACCAGAGCTGGGGCATCCTCACTTCGAGAGCTGACTCAGTTCGGTTCTCAGCTCGGGGAGGAGCGTCAAGCCGGGCGGTTCATTGGAAAGAAACAGAACGCCCTCGATCCAGTGCAAGTCATCGAAGACCTACGAGAACCTCGGCTTGGTGCGGTCCCGCCCGCAAAGCCTTGTGAGGCGGAGAGCGTGGCCGTATGTTCGGGCTAGTGCGGGCATGCCCGTTGCCTTGCCGGTGGACCCGATTGGCCCCTTGGACCGACGTGATCGAAAGGCCTGAGACTTATGGCTTGGACAAAGGCGAAAACGGTGAGCGTGGCGGTTGCTGCTGTGCTGCTAGTTGCAGGCACGGCGACGGTGGTGGTTTCCTCACGGTCGGCATCCAAGTCGCTCGCTGTGCGGGTAGGTCAGGTTCTCCGAGGAATGGCGGGCGGCACAATCCAGTGGGATGCCGGCATGAAGCAGTTGTGGGCGTTGGGGCCGGACGTTATTCCTTGTCTCGCCCGCGAGGCGAGCTTCAAGGATTCAGCTTTGAGGAAGGGGTATGCGCGGCTTTGGAACAAGATGCCGGTGACCTTGCAGCGCTATTTCCCTCGCCCGGTGGATCGAGCGCAACTGCGGGAGGCGGCCATGCATGCCATCCAGGAATTTGGCTCGCTGGCGGTTCGTCGCGCGGCGTCCCAGGTCATTGCCGGCTTGACTGAGACCGTAGATGAATTGGGCAACTATTCCTACTACGCCATGAGAGGCGCGGGCGAGTGGCTGCTGCCTGAATCGGCACCCGCGTTGGCTGCATTCAAGGCCGGACTGGCAGGCAAGAACGCGCAATGGCCCGAACCTCGGAACTTCCTTAACGTGGACGATTCCGTCTGGCCGCACGTCCCGGAGGTGGTGCCGGTGCTCACCGCGATGCTTGGAGATGCCAGCATCGCCTACAACGCAGCCATTGCGCTCGGTCGGGTGGGCGCTCCTGCCGCGTCGGCCATCCCGGCTCTGGTCCAAACCGTTGATCTGGGAGCGGCGGGTCCGTTTGCCGACGCTGAGGCTGCCCGCTTCCACATGGCTAGAGTATTCTCGAATCCCTTGGGTTGGCACATGGCGAAGGTGAGGCAAGACGACAAAGGGATGAACCACAACCGGGCGATGGCGGCGCTGGCGCTGGGCCGAATTGGAGTGCCCACCCCGGAAGTCTGCGCCGCGCTGGCACGGGCCTGGAAGGCGCCGGATGCGTGGGTGCTCCTCAATGCCGCCGAAGCCGTCGCACTCCTGGCGCCTGCCATGACGAACGAGTTGCCGCAGTTGCTGGATGGGCTGTTGGGCTCGGACAATGGAGCACTGGGGCGAAAGATTCTGGCCATCGGGAAGATGGGACCGGCGGCGCGCGGCGCTCTGGGAACCTTGCGCCAACTGACGCAGCCGGCCCGGCTTCAGTCCTTGGTCGCCGAGCCGGAGCGAAAGATCGTTGGCGATTCGGTGGGCGAACTGGCCGTCGCGGCCAAGATGGCCATCTGCCGGATTGATCCGCAGGAAGGGCGTCCGTTCCTGCCCGACATCGCTGACCGGATTGGGTATTGGTGGGACCCGGTGCAGTTCCTGACCGAACCAGGTCCGTGGTCGAACGACGTGGTGCGGGTGGTTGAACCGTTGCTTGAAGAACCTGCCGAAGGACGACAAGCCTCCGGGCGGCGGATCATTGCGGCTTACGTCATCCTTTGTCACGACCGGCACCATTCCCGGGCGTTGGCTCTGCTCCATGAGAATAGGTCCACAGGAGAACTGACCGACCGACTATTGGCTGGCCGGTTTCTGTTTGAAGCGCTTGGCGAGACGAATGGGCTGTGCGAACTGGTCGAAGAGGGCTTTAAGTCACCGGAATCCTTCATCGGCCAAACGGCCGGCAACCTTGCTGCCGAGATGGGCAACGCCGCGTTGCCGTGCGTGCCGGCGTTCAAGGCGGCGCTGTGGCATCAAGATCAGTTCGTTCGAGCACACGCTGGCCGACTCATCCTCAAACTGGCGCCGGCGGAACTGCCGATCAACGCAGGCAAAGCGGGGAAGTGACTGCGAAAGCCAGTCAAAGAAGGGCTTGAGCGGGATTCGTGCGCTCTGGACCGTTGGGAGCGAAATGAGGCCGAAGGTGAATACTTCCGGGTTCTGCTCCGACCAAGTATTAGGAACGAATGGACTAACCTAAATGCCTATGAGAGCAACTGAGGCTGCCGCCAGAACAAGCTTCCCGAACACAATGGCCCGGTGCTTAAGGATGGCCTGCCCCACGCGGCTGGTACCGCTGCTCGCGCTCTGGGTCCTGCCCGCCCTGGTGCCAGCCCAATTCAGTCGCACGACCAACAACGGGACAATCACGGTACAGCCATCGAACTCGTTTTACTGCGATCTGGATGGAGTGTTGTTCGGCAAGTGCCAGACCACGCTGATCGGATTCCCGGCAGGCAAAGCCGGCAGCTATTGCACAATCCCCGTCGGTGTGGTGAAGATCGCAGACAGGGCTTTCGGCACCTGCGGCGGCCTGAGCACGCGCAAAGAAGCGCCTGCAGGGGAATCGCTTTCGATGTCCCAAATTCCATGCCAGGCGCGCTCGTCTCCGCGAGCGCAGCTAAAGGGTGCTGCCGGAGGGGGGGCGAAGACAGCCTGTCAAACCACCGCGAGAAAGATTCTTGAAAGAATTGTCCTCCCACTTACGAGCTATGATGGATTGATATAGCTATGGGCGGGTTGCCCGCAAAGAATTGAATGGACCAGTTTATGTGGATGCGCCTAATACGATTTGCCTTCGATCCGGCGTTTGATTGCGCCGTTCCTGAGTATGGGGCCACGCACTATTTAGAGACCCTCACGGGCCAAAGCGGGGGAAGGCTTTCACTTGATGGTCTCATCCGTTTCTGTAACCATCCTCGCCACAATGCGCAGCATGGCAAAGCAATGCCCCCTTGCCTACGCAGCCTGAATAATAGGATTCTTGTGAAGACCGTTCGCTTCGGTTTCTCGGTTTGGGCCGGCTCGGCCCTGGCGATGGCACTGCTGCTCGCCACCCCTGGCCGCGCCCAAGACGTCATCGCCTGGGGACGCAACACCGACGGCCAATGCAACATCATGGCTTCGGTGACGAATCCGGTGTGTATTGCCGCCGGGGGCTTTCACTCGCTGGCTTTGAACGCGGACGGAACGGTTGCCGCCTGGGGAAAGAACTGGGACGGCCAGACGAACGTGCCGACCGCCGCAACCAACGTCGTGGCTATCGCCGCCGGAGGCAACCACAGTCTGGCGCTCCAAGGCGACGGTTCCGTGCTGGCTTGGGGCCGCGGCTGGGACGGGCAGACCGATGTGCCTGCTGCCGCGACCAATGTCGTTGCCATCGCGGCGGGTTGGGCGCATAGCCTGGCCTTGCAGGCAGACGGAACGGTCGTGGCGTGGGGCAATGACGACCTCGGGCAAACGGATGTGTCGTTCCTCGCCCTGGATGTCATCGCCATAGCCGCAGGTTATTATCACAACGTCGCGCTGCGCTCCGACGGGACGGTCGTGACGTGGGGAGGGGATGTTCCCGTGCCGCCGGATGCGACGAACGTGGTGGCGATAGCCGCCGGCTGGGAGCACAGCCTCGCGTTACGGGCCGATGGGTCGGTTCTTGCCTGGGGCGACAATACTTATGGCGAGTCCACAGTCCCTGCCAGTGCGACGAATGTGGTTGCCATCGCCGCCGACTGGTATCACAACCTGCCGCTGCGGGCCGATGGCACGGTCGTCGCTTGGGGAGCGGGGGCAAATAATGTGACCAACGTGCCGGCCGGCTTGAGCAACGTGGCGAGCATCGCCGTCGGAGAGGACTATGACGTGGCAATCGTGGGCGCCGGACCGCCGCAATTTGGCCCCCAGCTTGCCTCGGTTGTGGCGCACGCCGGCGGCGGAGCGCTCCTAAGCGCCAATGTGCAAGGACCCTATCCTCTGACGTATCAGTGGTTTCAAGGCGGCCAGGAATTGACCGGCGCTACCAACCGGTACTTGTGGCTGCCAGCTTGCCAGTTGACCAACGGGGGAGATTACGTGCTTGTAGCCGCAAATCCGTTCGGCCAGGCAACCAGCCAACCGGTGAATCTGGCTGTGCGTGCAGACGCCATGACGATCTCCGCCGTGGGAGGCTGGGGCGATAACAGCAGCGGCCAATGCAGCATTTCGCACGGAGCTAGCAACCCGCGAGCCATCGCCGCCGGGGCCTTCCACGCACTGGCTCTGAACGCTGACGGCACGGTGGCTGCGTGGGGAAAGAACTGGGACGGCCAGACCAACGTGCCGCCCGCGGCAACGAATGTCATCGCAATCGCCGCCGGCGGTTACCACAGCCTGGCCTTGCGAGACGATGGTTCTGTACTCGCTTGGGGCCGAGATTGGGATGGGCAGACAAATGTTCCCCCTGCGGCGACCAATGTAGTTGCCATTGCCGCCGGCGCGGCGCACAGCCTGGCCTTGTGCCCCGACGGTACGGTCGTAGCCTGGGGCAACAACGATTTCGGCCAGACGAATGTTCCGCCGCAGGCCCAGGGGGTCATCGCCATAGCCGCGGGATACTACCATAACCTGGCATTACGTTCGGACCACACTGTCGTTGCCTGGGGGTTGCAGAGCACAGTGCCGGCTTCGGCGACGAACATCGTGGCCATTGCCGGCGGCTGGTGGCACAGTTTGGCATTGCGCGCGGACGGTTCAGTGGTTGCCTGGGGTGACAACTCCTACGGCCAGTGCTCGGTCCCTGCGTCTGCGACCAATATTGTGGGCATCGCGGCTGGCTATTCCCACAACTTGGCGTGGCGCGCCGATGGCACAATCATCACTTGGGGAAATGGGTCTTGGGGTGTGACGAATGTGCCCAGTGGTCTGGGCAACGTCGCGGGCATCGCTGCGGGCCAGGATTTTAGCCTGGCGATAGTTGAGCTTGGCCCGCCGCTATTCAACCAGCCCTTGGAGGCGGCTGTAGCGCACGTTGGCGGCCAGGCAATCCTGTCCGCCGGTGTGAGCGGGACCTGCCCCCTGGCCCTCCAATGGTTTCATGACAATGGGGCCATTGAGGGTGCGACCAACACTTCTCTCCTGTTGACCAACGTGCAACTGCTCGATGCCGGGACTTACACATTGGTTGCCACGAACGCCGCGGGCCTGACTAACAGCGAAGCCACAACCCTGACGGTGCTGTCTGACCCGGCTGTTGCCGAAGTGCTCACACCTCAGAATGTGCTGATTGGGACCAGCGTGTGCCTGCCTGCAAGTGTTTCCGGCGCCGAGCCGCTGGCTTTCCAATGGTGCTTAAACGGCACGGATTTGCTGGAGGGTGGACGAATCACTGGCGTGAACTCGGGGGTTCTTTGCTTGAGCGCGGCGGCGGGCGAAGATAGCGGGAGCTACACCTTGGTTGTGAGTAATGCGTACGGCTGCGTAACCGGGCTTGTGGCGCAACTGTCCGTGAGTCCGATTGTGGCCTGGGGGGACGATTCCGCCGGCCAACTCGACGTGCCAGTTGGAACAACCGCCGTCGTGGCCATAGCCTCTGGCGGCGATCACAATCTTGCCCTCCGGTCCGACGGCACGGTCATCGCCTGGGGCGATAATTCTTCGGGTCAAAACAACGTGCCGCCATCGGCCAGCGACGTTGTTGCGCTGGCTGCTGGTGACAGTCACAGCTTGGCTTTGCGAGCGGATGGCACGGTGATCGCCTGGGGGGATAACGCTTACGGGCAGACCAATGTGCCGTCCGCTGCCACCGGTGTGATGGCCATTGCCGCCGGAGGGTCCCACAGCCTGGCTCTCCTGCTCAGCGGCACCGTCGTGGCCTGGGGTTCCGACTTGTCCGGTCAGACCATCGTGCCACCGTCAGCGACCAACATCATCGCCATTGCGGCAGGTGGCAACGGTAGCTTGGCCTTGCGGGACGACGGCTTAGTCGTCGCTTGGGGAAACCTCCCGGCGGTGCCCTCTTCAGCCACCAATATTCTCTCTATCGCAGCAGGAGGCAGCGACGCGCTGGCATTGCGAGACGACGGTGCGTTGATCCCTTGGGGAGGCAACTACTATGGCCAGGCGTCAGCGCCTCCCTTTGTGACCAACATCGTTTTCATGGCCGCCGGCGGCGACCACACCGTCGCCCTGCTCGGCGGTGGCACTGTGGCAGCGTGGGGGGCTAACTATTTCGGCCAAATCCTGGTGCCAGCTCAAGCAACGAACGTTGTTGCAGTCAGCGCGGGTGGGGCTCACAGCTTGGCGCTGAATGGTCCGCCTCAGAACAACCAGCAGGCGACAGTGGGGTCATCAGTCTTGCTGAGCGCCGGTTCTCTTGGCGGCCCCGGCGCCAGCTATCAGTGGCAGTTTGACGGCATGGATTTGGCCGGGGCGACGAATGCTACGCTTTCGGTTGGTCCGGTCGCCTGGACGAATGCGGGTGTTTACCGCGTCCTGGTCAGCAACGGTTTGGGCCTCACCATCGGACCGCCAATTGTCCTGGCCGTGCTGGGCACGCCTCTTGTGTTCGACACTTCTCCCGATGGCCTCCAGATTACGAACGGCGGTATTCATCTTCGTCTGCTGGGCGCCTCTGATCTGGGTCCGGTGGTGATCTACGCCAGCAGCGATTTGCTGGCCTGGCAGCCCATCTTCACGAATCCTCCGATCATCGGCCCCGTGGATTTCACGGACCCCGCGATTACCAATCAGCCGTGGAGGTTTTACCGTGCGTCCGAAAACCCCTGACCTCTCGAGAAAACCATGAAATCCGCCCGATCAAGCAAACGCGTCTGCAGTTTCCTCCGGCCAAAACACGAGCTCAAGCCAGCACCGCTTATGAAGAACATGCCTGAACAGAACAAGGCTTTCACTCTCATCGAGTTGTTAGTCGTTATTGCCATCGTCGCCATCCTGGCCGCCTCCTTGCTGCCCGCCTTGGCCCTCGCCAAACCCAAAGCACAGCGCCTGACTTGTAGCAACAACCTCAAACAGGTCGGCCTCGCCTTCCGGACCTGGGGGATAAACCACAACGGCAATACCCCGATGCAGGTGTCCGGCGCTATGGGTGGAGATGCAGACGATGTCGGCGCCAGGGTCTTGGCCGCCACGCAAAAGACCTCGACTAGCGGGAGCAGAGGCGTCTCGATGATGTTCCTGGTCATGTCCAATGAACTGAGCACGCCGAAGCTCCTCTATTGTCCCGCAGAATACGAAAGCTGGGTGCGCCGGGCGGCGACCACCTTCGCGGGGAACAATGTAGGCAATCCCAACGTGATTCCGTACACCAACGACCTGAATGTGAGTTACTTTATCGGAGTTGACGCCCAGGAGACCTACCCCCGTATGCTCCTGACCGGCGACCATAACTTGGGCGGGAACGCCAATCCACCAGGCACACCATATTTGGCGGCCCCGAGCACCGGGATGCCCTTCGTTTGGCTGGGCACCAATTTCAGTTCGTCTAGTACCGGGCCTGGCTGGATGAACAACATGCATCTGCAGCACGGCAATGTCGGGATGGCTGATGGCAGTGTGGAATGGTTCGACCATATCGAACTGCAAGCGGCGCTTCGGAGTTCGGGTGATCAGGGGCGTACGCCTGGGGTGTTCGTCCAGGCTACTGGCTCCAGCGGTGGCATTGGCTGTAACCGCATCCAGCTCCCGTAACGCCGACAGCTTACTGTATTGCGATGGCTAGCGGAAGTTCTTGTCGGCCAGTGTGAGCAACACCAACCCGGCACGTTCCACGACCTCCCGCAACTCGCCGTTGCTCAGCCCGCTCTATCCACTTTCCTGTGCGGTGGCAACGTCGTGTACAGGCCGCGCGTGGCGAACCTTGACGACAAGCGAGAAGGTGCGCTGGCGCGTGGATTCGGATATGGGCGGCCCTTGCGCTGATCTGTTGGAAGACCCTTCCGCATGGTTATCCAAGGGAGCTCCTCCAGCCTCCAGCGTTGCCTCGCAACATAATCCAAGCTCACGGTCAGCGGCCCAAAGGGAGCAGCTACGGGGGATACCCCCCGCTGCCGTGCCTGAAAATCACGCGTCCAGCCTGCTGATGCGCTGCTCCGATAAGCCACCCCAAGCCATCCCCGAGCCACCTTCAAGCCATCTGCTAGCCAACCGGTAGCCACCCACATGCGACCCACAAGCCCCCTTCATGCGACCCACAGGCCACCTTCATGCGACTCCCATGCGACCCACAAGCCACCCACAAGCCACCGTCAAGCGACCCCCGAGCCGGCCTCAGGCTGCTTTCAGTGCGCTGCGTGCCGCAGAATTTGCTTGAGCCCGCCATGAAGGGTGCGTAGTAAGTAGTTGATGTCTAAGTACGTATCGTCTCCGCTCTCGGGCATTTCCCGCCGCCAATTCATCTACTACTCCGCCCTCGCCGCCGGGGCCACGGCCTTGACGGGTTGCACCACGCCCCGGCCCCGGCCCATCTCAGCGAATGAGAAGCTGAACATCGGCGTTATCGGCACCGGAGGCAAAGGCGCTAGCGACACGGACTGTTGCTCTGGTGAGAACATCGTTGCCCTGTGCGATGTGGATGAAAGAACCGCGGCCTCACGGCGCACCAAGTATCCCAACGCAAAGTTCTACAAGGACTTCCGCCAGATGCTTGAGCAGCAGAAGACGCTGGATGCGGTCATTGTGGCCACGCCCGATCACACGCACGCCATCGCTGCCGCCACCGCCATCCGCATGGGCAAACACGTCTATTGCCAGAAACCCCTGACGCAAACGGTATATGAGGCGCGGTTGCTGCGAAGGTTGGCCAAACAATACAAGGTCGCCACCCAGATGGGCAATCAAGGCAGCGCCGAAGATGGCCTGCGCCGTGCGGTAGAAGTCGTCCAGGCCGGCCTTATCGGTCCCGTGCGGGAGGTTCACGTGTGGACCAACCGGCCAATCTGGCCGCAGGGCATGGATCGGCCTCCCGGCTCGGACCCTGTTCCCGCGACGCTGGATTGGGACGGATGGATCGGGCCGGCGCCGATGCGCCCTTACAAGGCCGAGTGGCCCAACCAACCAACCGGCACCGGCCGCCGCAGGCGGAGTGCGGTGTACCAGCCGTTTGTGTGGCGCGGTTGGCAGGACTTCGGCACCGGCGCGCTCGGCGACATGGCCTGTCACACCGCCAACATGCCCTTCCGCGCCCTAAGGCTGGGTTACCCGACGGAAATCGAGGCCAACTCCTCGGCCATAAACAAGGAAAGCTACCCGCTCAAGTCCACTATCCGCTTTGAGTTTCCCTCCCGCGATGGCCTGCCGCCAGTCACCTTCTGGTGGTATGACGGCGGCAACCCGAGGCCAGACCGGCCTTACGACCACGATGGCAGCAACAAACCGCCCAAGGACGTCCTGGCCGACGTGCAGGATATGATGGAGCGGATTCCCGGCAGCGGCTGCCTGCTCATCGGTGATAACGGCACACTGTTTTCGCCCGACGACTATGGGGCTCAGTTCTTCGTCAAGCTCAAGGGCGAGAAGGAGCTCACGGTTGGAAAGAACCACGAGGCCGTCAAGGCCATCCCGCAAGTGATTCCCCGCAACGCATTCAAGGGCGACGCGGACCAGCGGCAGCACCTGGAATGGATTGCCGCCTGCAAGGGTGGCCCGGCCGGGTATTCCGATTTCGACATCGCGGCTTACCTGACGGAGATCATTCTGCTTGGCTGCGTCGCGCTCCGCGTGGGCCGTAAGATTGAGTGGGACGGCCCAAAGATGCGCGCCACGAATGCCCCCGAGGCGGCGCAGGTCATTCACCGCCAGTATCGGAAGGGGTGGGAACTCTAACCCAATCGTCCTTGTCGTCCTGGTCGTCGTCGTCCTCGTAATCGTAATCGAACTCAGGCCCGGAAGCAAAAGGCCCGATTACGAGGCCGAGGACGACGATAACAAGGGTGCGAGCGCCGCTTCCACCGCGGGTGGGAAAATCTCGCCGACATCGCTTTCCAGCCGCAGCGTGACCTCGGGCAAGTCATCGTGCTCGGTTGGGCCGCGATTGATAATCACATAGGGGGCGCCCCGATTCGCAGCCAGCAGCGGGATACTCGCCGCCGGATAGACAGACAGCGTCGAGCCCAGGGCCACCACCAGGTCAGCGGCCTTGGCCGCTGCCTCCGCCCGTTCCAGGTCCTCATTCCGCAGGTTCTGGCCGAAACTGATCGTCGCCGGCTTCAGGAAGCCACCGCATTCGCACACGGGCGGACGCCGCGTCTTGCGGAAATACTCAAAGTGCGCCTCCGGGTCCGTGCGCCGCCCGCAAGTCTGGCATTCAACGAAGCTGTTCGTGCCGTGCAATTCCACCAAGCGCTCCGTGGGCGTCCCAGCCCGGGAGTGCAGACCATCTATGTTCTGCGTCACCACCGCGACGACCTTGCCGGCCCGCTCCAGTCGGACGATGGCTTCATGCGTCCCGTTCGGGCGCGCCGCCCGGAACGCGGGCCAACCCTCCAGCTTGTAATCCCAGTGCTCGACTCGTGCCGCCTCCGACCGCATGAAATCATGGTAATAGACCGGCTGCCGGCGTTTCCACACACCGTCCGGCCCCCGGAAGTCCGGGATGCCGCTACCGGTGGAAATGCCCGCTCCGGTGAACGCGAGCATCTGCTTCGACCCGCGCAGGAGCTCAACCAGCTTCGTTGTTCCCATCAGGCCAGTTTCACCTCAAAGCCACGCGGCACCAAACAAAAAGGGAGAAGGCGGCAGAATGAGGCAAGCGGAAAAGAACCACAGATGAACTCAGATGAACACGGAGTGGGAAGGCCGGAGTCCGGTCTGGCCCCACCCGCTACAGGATGCTCGCCGTGGTGCGAATCTCAACCCAGGGGACGTAGCCCAAGCCATTACCGAGATCAAGAACGCGGGCGTCGAGGTCCGCTAGTTGGTCCTGTGGCACGCGCGCACATTATTTGCGGCTCGTCCATGATCTCGCTGACCATTTGTTCCAGCCGGCGGCCATACTCGACGTAGTTTTTGCGCATGGCGTCGTCATTGACGGCTTTGGACTCGGCATCATGGAAGACGACCACCATGTGGGGTTCGATCGAGAGCCCGGCCTCGTATCCGCGCGTCAGCGCGTCTTTGAGGACGTCGCGTACCCGGCCTTGCCCTTCGCCGGGCCAAGTGTAGTCCGCGTCGTTCTTGGCCGGGTTCCAGGTGGCATCCTTGATGTGTATGTGGATGACGTGGTCGCGCACGTGGGTCCAGAATTCCCACGAATCCTGTTTCGGCCACGGCTTGGGCTTGGACCGATCCGGGTTGAAGATGGGGTTGGCGGTATCGAACACCCATTTGAGGCCGGGGCACTTGTCGAGCAGTTCGAGCGCGTGCTGCCAGCTCATGCCGCCGTAGTTCATGCAGTTCTCGTGGACGGGCTGCAGGCCCGCGTCCAGGAACCGGTTGGTCACGTCCTTCACCCGGCGGAAAACCTCTCGGGGAATCCTGTATTCGTCATCCCCGGGCTTGAAGCTCATGATGCGGACGTATTTGGCGCCCAGCCGCTGCATCCGCGGGATGGCGCGTTTGACCTCAGCGAGGGTGACGTCGAAGGGGTCGCCCACCTGCTTGGACCAGTTCATGATGGTGGAACCGAAGCAATAAACGCCAATGCCGGCGGTCTCCAGCTTGCGGACGGCGAGGTCGAAAGCGTCGTCCGGTATGTCATGCAAATTGGCCTTGATGAACCCTGGCACTTCGACGCCCCGCGGTTCGAGGTATTTCCAGCCCAGTTCCTGCGTGGCCAGGATTTGGCCGTCAATGCTGCTTGCGCCTTCGTCGCCGATGCCCATGTATTTCATAGTTACCTTCTAAACGACTTGGTGAAATCTTCCTCAGAGACTTCCACCACCTTCTTCTCGATCTTCGATGCGGCGATCAACTGGTTGAGCCTCTTTTCGTAGGCCGCGCTGTCCATCGGCAACTCCACCGTCTGGTCTATCAAGGACGAATAGAGCATCACGTTGGCCAGTTCCACCGAGTGGATGCCCTCTTCACCTGGCGCGATCAGGGCTTCCCCGTCGAGAATTGCGTTGACGAAGTTCTGCATCAAGGTGGCGTGAGGGTTGGCGGCGTTCTCCAGTGGGATCGAGACGTTCCAAACCTCCGGCTTGACAAAGCCGAGCTTGGCCGTCCGGCTGAACTCAAGCATGTCCGACTCGTTGCGCGTGAAAGAGAGCTCGTCCGCTTCGAGCAACACCCTGCCGCGCGTGCCGACGATCTCCAAACGGTTGGTGCCGGGGGCCTCGCCGGTGGAAGAGACAAACGTGCCGGTCGCGCCGTTGGGATATTCGAGGTAAGCCGAGACATTGTCCTCGACCTCAATTTGGTGAAACCGCCCGAGCTGGCAGAAGCCGCGCACGCGGGCCGGCATCCCCAGCAGCCACTGCATGGTGTCGAGGTTGTGCAGACATTGATTCAGCAGCACGCCGCCGCCCTCGCCCTTCCAGGTCGCGCGCCAGCCGCCGCTCGCGTAATACGCCTCCGTGCGAAACCAGTCGGTCATAATCCAGCTCATGCGCACAATGTCGCCCAGCTCGCCGCTCTGAATCAGCTTCCGCATCTTCAAATACCGCGGCTCCGCCCGCAGTTGGAACATGCCAGCAAAGACCGGTTGGGGATGCTGCCGGTGCGCGGCGATCAACCGCTCCGCGTCGGCTTTGTGGGCTGAGATTGGTTTCTCGACCATCACGTGCAAGCCCCGCTGGAGCGCAGCAATGCCGAGCGTGGTGTGCTGGTAATGCGGGGTGGCGATAATGACCGCATCCACCAAGCCCGAGCGCATCAACTCTTCCCCATCGGTGAAAGTTTTCAGCGGTTTATACTTTTCCAGCTTGGCCGCTACGGCGTCCGAAACGGCGACCACTTCGGCACGGCTGACTTCGCCGGCGGTAAGGTAACCGAAATGATGGTGCCCGATATTGCCTAAGCCGATGATACCCAAGCGCACTTTGTCCATGCCCGGGAGTCTAATCGGCTATCCTAACCTGCCTAGGAAATTTCGCTCCGGGTTCTGCCACGAATGCCCGATGGATAGTTAAGGATCACCAGCCTGTGGGCGGATCCTCACTCAACCATCGTTCGAGTTCCGGAGCGAGCAAGGGGATGGCTTCGTGTTTGCTGTTCAAGGCCTGCGCGACCCAGGGGTCTCCCGCCTCAGAAGGCGGTCCGCCCATGCGTTGCAGCGCCTCGGCAAAGGCATGTTCCTCCTCGGAAGTGAGTTTTCTAGCCATCGGTCGGCTCCCTTTCTGAGCTTTGCATGGGGACATCGTGTGCTTGAGCCAGGGTTTTTCAATGGGGTGTTCACCCCATACCGGGCGCGGCTCGAGTCCGTATGCCTGCGGCACAGGCGCAGAGGCTACCGGAAGCAGTTCGATGGCCCTCAGGCTGACCGCTCGGACGGTCCAAGTCGCCTGCCCGTCATCGGCACACCCACGCCAGCAAGGGCGCGAACGCCAGGCTGGGCAGGTAATCGGCCAGCTCGATCTTCTTCAATTGGAGTACCACCAGCGCCACGGAAAAGACCAGTAGCCCCCCCGCGGCGTTCACGGGATCAGCCAGGCTGTGTGCTTCGAGGAACGGCTTGAGATACTGCGCGCACAGCAGCGTGATCGTGCCTTGGAATACCAGCACGGGCAGCGCGGCGAACATCACGCCCCAGCCGAAAAGCGAGATGAAGCCCATTGTAGCCAGTCCATCCATGACCGCCTTCACCGCCAGGGGATAATAATATCCTGACAGGCCATCCTGAACCGAGCCAAGGATGGCCAGCGGCGCCGCGCAAAACAACGCAACGCAAGTCTTGAAACCCTCGCTCAACTGGCGCGGGTCGGCCGGTTTGGCTGCGGCGATGCGTTCCCGCGCTTGTCGGCCCAATCTGTTCGACGTTCTCTGAAGCTGCAAGAGCCGCCCGGCCAACTTCCCCACCATCAAAGCGAGCACGGCGATGAGAAGCTGCTTAAGTATCTGCACGAAGGTCCCGTTCACGCTCCTCCAAGTTAACTGCAGCCCGTAGAAGACTGTGAAGACCCCCAAGGCAACTTTGAGGAAGGATTCATTCACCGGCGAAAGCGGCCTCCGCCGTGCCACGCCGGCGAGGCCGCCAACCAGAATACCTGCCACGTTCAGGGCTGTGCCGATCATGGATGGCATCGTAAGGGGTGAAGTCTAAAGTTAGCCGACGGCATTTGGAATTATGTGGCAGCCGCGGTGACTCGAATTCCAGGGTGTGGCCTGGGACCGCTGCCACAAAACTCCAAATATCCGGTGTTTTCCTTTCGAGCGCTTGATTGCCATGAGTCTCTAAAATAGCATCGCGGCGGTTAATAGAACCGGGCCTCGGCCCGAGCCACTACCGATGCAACTGCTACTTAGACTATTTGGTCGCAGGATTCAATCCTTTTGCCAGGGTTCTGACCGGGTTGTGCTCCACGGCTATTTGAGCTTCCTTCATCGGCAAGGCACGGTGCTGGCTTTCGTTCGCAATCTTCTGGGTGTGCCTGCGGTTTCAACGGACCTGAATTGCCGCGCAACCTGCCACGCAGATTGATATGACATGCCGCAGACAAACCTCGCTCCTCATTTTCCTCCTGTCCGCGTCAATCCAGTGGACTCAGGCCAGCGAATCCAGGCCAATCTCGCTCGCTGGCCCGTGGCGCTTCCAACTCGACCGCGCAGATACCGGAGTGAGCGAGCGCTGGTTCGAGCGCGCCTTGTCCGAGAAAATCAGACTGCCGGGCGGCTTGACCGAGCAAGGCATCGGCGACCCGGTAACGGCGGACACCAAATGGATCGGCGGCATCGCGGACAAGTCGTGGTTCACCGCCCCGGAGTACGCACCCTACCGCCTGCCGGGCAACGTGAAGATTCCGTTCTGGTTGCAGCCCGAGCTTTATTACGCCGGCCCCGCATGGTTTCAGCGCGACGTTGAAATCTCCACGGGCTGGCAGGGCAAACGGGTGGTGCTGTTTTTGGAACGTGCCCATTGGGAGACCCGAGTCTGGGCGGACGGCAGACTCATCGGCACCAACACCGCGCTCGGTACACCTCACGAATACGACCTCGGCCAACTCGCGCCCGGCAGACACACGCTCACCATCCGTGTTGACAATCGCCTCGTCATTGACGTGGGCGAGAACTCGCACAGTGTCAGCGACCATACGCAGGGCGACTGGAACGGCATCGTCGGTGACATTCTGCTGCGCCCCACAGCGCCGGTGTGGATAGAAGATCTCCAGGTTTACCCGCACCTCGCCGGCGAATCGGTGACCATCCGCGGGCGCATCGGCAACGTCACCGGCCAGCCCGGCCAGGGCACCCTGGCCGTGCTACTGGACGAAGCCGCGAAGGGCAGCTCGTTGACCGCCCCGCTGCGGGCGACCTTTCCCGCGTCCTGGCAGGCCGACGGCGGTTCATTTGAATGCGAACTCCGCGTTCCGTCACCCAAACCGTGGGACGAGTTTCACGCTAATCTCTATCGCGTTGAGGCCAGGATTGGCGCCCAGCCGGACATTACTGAACCGAAAGTGGCGGTGTTTGGCTTTCGCGAACTGTCCACCCAAGGCACGCAGTTCGCCATCAACGGGCGCCCTCTGTTCCTCCGCGGCACGCTCGAATGCGCCATTTTTCCTAAGACCGGCCACCCCCCTACGGACATGGATTCGTGGAAGCGCATTCTCAGTATCGCCCGGGCGCACGGCTTGAACCTGCTGCGGTTTCACTCCTGGTGTCCCCCGGAAGCCGCATTCGTTGCGGCGGACCAACTAGGCTTCTATTTCCACGTCGAGTGTTCCTCCTGGGCCAACATGTCCACCACCCTCGGCGACGGGAAGCCGATTGACCGCTGGATTTATGAGGAGGCCGACCGCATCGTCAAGTATTACGGCAACCATCCATCCTTCCTGCTGATGCCGTACGGCAACGAGCCGGGCGGAGCAAAGCACGCCCAGTTTCTTGCAAAATGGGTCGCGCACTACCGCCTCCAGGACCCGCGCCGGCTTTACACCAGCGCCAGCGGCTGGCCGCAACTGCCAGAAAACCAGTTCCATGTCACCCCCGAACCCCGCATCCAGGCTTGGGGCGAAGGGCTCAAGAGCCGCATCAATGCCCGTGCGCCGGAAACCGTGACGGACTACCGCGATTACATCAGCCAGCGTGCCGTGCCCGTCATCAGCCACGAAATTGGCCAGTGGTGCGTCTATCCAAACTTCGACGAAATCCCCCAATACACGGGCTATCTCAAGCCTCAGAACTTTGAGATCTTCCGCGACCGGCTCCAGGGCCACGGCTTGGGTCGGCTTGCCAGACAGTTCCTTTTCGCCTCGGGAAAACTCCAGGCTCTCTGCTACAAGGAGGACATCGAATCAGCCCTTCGCACTCCCGGCATGGGCGGTTTTGAATTGCTCGATTTGCATGACTTCCCGGGGCAGGGGACGGCGCTGATCGGCGTGCTCGATCCGTTTTGGGAAGAAAAGGGCTACATCACACCCCGCCAATACAGCCGCTTCTGCAACGCCACCGTGCCCTTGGCCCGCTTACCCCGGCGCGTGTTCACAACCAACGACCGGTGCAGCGCCCGGATCGAAATCGCCCATTTCGGGGCTGCGCCTCTCACCAACGCCGTCGTGGAATGGCGACTCCTTCAGGGTGGGAAGTCCGTCTATGCGCAAGGCGAATTCCCCGCGCAAACCATTCCCGCCAACAATGGCGTCGCTGTGGGCGAACTGGACGTGGATCTGAGAAGCTGCAAGGCCCCTGTCGAGTGCAGATTGTTGGTGAAGTTGCGCGCGACACCATTCGAAAACGACTGGGATCTCTGGGTTTACCCAGCTCTGCCGGCGCACGATGCCGTCCTTGACGTGCTGGTAACCTCTCAATTCGACGCCGCTGCACAGGCGCACCTGCGCGCCGGGGGCAAGATGCTCCTTACCATCCCCGCCGCGCAGGTCCGCAACTTCGACAACGCCCCGGTCAAACTCGGGTTCTCCAGCATCTTCTGGAATACGGCCTGGACGGGTCGTCAAGCCCCCACCACCCTCGGCATCTTATGCGACCCAAAGCACCCGGCACTGGCACGGTTTCCCACCGAAGGGCACAGCAACTGGCAGTGGTGGTATCTCATCCATCGCGCCGGCGCACTGCGGCTCGATCTCCTGCCGCACAACACTGAGCCGATCGTGCGCGTGATTGACGACTGGGTTACCGCCCGCCCCCTTGGCCTTATTGTGGACGGCAAGGTCGGCCCAGGGAAAATCGTGATCTGCGGCTTCGACCTGACACAGGACGCGGACGACCCGGTTTCGCGCCAGATGCGGTCGAGCTTGACTCGCTATCTGGACTCGAACCAGTTCCGGGACCGGGTCCAATTCACCCCGGAACAAATCCAAAGCCTCGCCGTGGAACCTCGGCCGGCAGACCCACGCCCGCAAGCCCGTTGACGGAGTGGCGCAGCATCGCCGGGCCGCACGGGACGCCCGCCAAACCCACCGACGAGGCCCCCTGGTCCACACTTTCTCGCCCGACTTGGCCACGCCCGAAATTCAAGAAGATTCCCCTCGACACCCCCCGCACTCTCATATATTGGGAGCCCATTATGTGTGCACACATCGCTCAGCCCAAGGCTAGCTCAGACAACTCACGACAAACCTCTCTAGGCGCGGGACCTGCCCGAGGTCGCTGGCTTCCAGGTTCTGCCCAGCACAAACGCCGCCCTTGTTCGAGTCTTCCATCGCTCTTGACGTGCATCGCGATGACTGCCTTCCCAGCCGCCAACGTCTTTGCCCAGAATCCCGCGAACGCGGATCAGCGCGCCGAGGCCCTCCTCTCGCAAATGACCCTGGACGAGAAAATCGGCCAGATGACGCAGGTGGACATGAATGCCCTCAAAGACAAGGCCGACATCCAGAAATACGGCTTTGGCTCCATGCTCAGTGGCGGCGACTCTGACCCCCCCGATATCACGGCCAAGGGCTGGCGCAAAGCGTGCGAGGAATACCAGTCGTGGGCTCTGAAGACGCGCCTGAAGGTCCCCTTGATCTACGGTATTGACGCCGTCCATGGTCACAACAACGTCAACGGAGCCGTCATCTTCCCCCACGACATCGGCCTGGGCGCCGCCCATAACCCTGCGCTGGTCGAGGAGGCTGCGTACATCACGTCACAGGAAGTCGCCGGCACGGGTATGCATTGGGCCTTCGCTCCGTGCGTCGCCGTCGCCCAGAATATTTGCTGGGGACGCACCTACGAAAGCTTCGGCGAGGACCCGAAACTCGTGTCGGACCTGGCGGCGGCGGCTGTGCGCGGCTTCCAGCGCAAGCTGCCCCAAGGCAACTCCGTCATGGCCTGCGCCAAACATTTCCTCGCGGACGGCGGCACCCAGGACGGCGTGGACCAGGGGAACGCCGTATGTGACGAAGCCACGCTGCGCCGTGTGCATCTGGCGCCCTACGTCGCCGCCGTGAAGGCCGGCGTCACCTCCATCATGGTCTCCTACAGCAGTTGGAACGGCCAGAAGATGCACGGCAACCAGCACCTGCTCACCGACGTCCTCAAAGGCGAGTTGGGCTTTCGCGGCATCCTCGTTAGCGACTGGGCGGCCATTGACCAGCTCTCAGGCGATTACAAGAGTGCCATTGAAAAGTCCGTAAACGCCGGCCTGGATATGGCGATGATTCCTAACGGCCCCGGCCAGAAAAACAACTACGTCGAGTACATCACGCTGCTCAAGCAGTTGGTGGCCGAAGGCAAAATCCCCCAGACGCGGATTGATGACGCCGCCCGCCGTATCCTGCGGGTAAAGCTCCAGATCGGGCTCTTCGAGCATCCGTATGCCGATCCCAAGCTGACCGAAGCCGTTGGCTCCGACAGGCATCGCAGGGTGGCGCGCGACTGCGTGCGCCAATCACTAGTGTTGCTCAAGAACGATAATCGCGCCCTGCCGCTCTCCAAGAAGATCAAGAACCTTGCCGTGGTCGGCACAGCCGCTGATGACCTCGGCATCCAGTGCGGTGGCTGGACGATCTCTTGGCAGGGGAAGACCGGCGACGTTACGAGCGGCGGTACCACCATCTTGGCCGCGGTCCGGAAGGCTGTCAGCGCGGACACCAAAGTGACCTTCTCGCCTGATGCCAGCAATGTCCAGAGCGCCGACGCCGTGCTCGTGGTGGTCGGCGAACTGCCGTACGCCGAAATGAAGGGAAATCGCACCGACTTGCGGTTGGCGGCTGCGGACGTGGCGTTAGTGGAGCGAGCCAAGCAGGCCGGTGCGCCGGTCGTTACCGTACTCTTATCCGGCCGGCCATTGGTGTTCGGCCCCGCGCTCGATGCCAGCCAGGCCCTTTTGGCCGCGTGGCTGCCCGGGACGGAGGGGCAGGGCGTGGCCGACGTATTGTTCGGCGATTACAAACCAACCGGCAAGCTCCCCCGTTCCTGGCCGCGCACCAATGAGCAGGCGACTGCTGCTGCCGGAACAACTGCCGCCGGAGAACCTCTTTTCCCCTACGGCTTCGGCCTTACCTATCCGCGCACCGGGCAGGGCCAAACGGTCGGCATGGCGCGCTAAGCCAGCGCAGCCTCGCCGCACTTAGCACGAACGCACGGCGGGAGAGAAATCCGAAGCCCGAAGGTCGAAACCCGAAAGAAACCCGAATCCCGAAATCCGAAGTTGCTGCTGACAGGGCTCGGAACACGGCAATTGTAGCAATAATGGCCCGCAAGCAAGCGGGCTCGAGGTAACTCCGCTTTGGCGGCCAAGTGCGGGCTGGTTCTTTCGGCCTTCGGGTTTCGGCCTTCTTTCGGGCTTCGGCCTTCGGCCTTCGGATTTCGTCAGCACCCCTCCTACCCGCCCCAACCCTCAAGCCGCTAAACCCGGAACTCGCGTTTGCCCTGCAGCGCCTTCTCCAGCGCTTCCTTGACCGCGTCCAGACGCGCGGGCAGCTCAATCGGTTCGTTCGCGTGCCGGCTCGGGAACTCCAACTCGCGCTGATGGTATTTTACTTTCATCTCGACGAACTTCAGCCCGTGCGCGGTGGAGATCACCACCACGCGCTCCGACTTGCTGATCTTGCCCGCCTTGAGCAGCTTGATGAGCACCGCCAGCGACACCCCCGTGTGCGGGCAGTTGAACATCCCGGTGCGGTCGCCCAGCGCTGCCGCATCCGCCAGCTCTTCCTCCGTTGCCTGCTCAACGATCCCGCGGAATTGCTTGAGAATGCGGACCGCCTTCTCGAAGCTGACCGGGTTGCCGATCTGGATCGCGCTCGCGAGTGTCTTCTCCGCCTGCATGGGCTCGAAGCTCTCGAAGTTGCGCAGATAGGAGCGATACAGCGGGTTGGCCCGCTGCGCCTGCGCCACCACGATGCGCGGCAGCTTCGCGATCAGTCCAAGGTCTTTCATCATCAATAGCCCTTTGCCCAGCGCCGAGACGTTGCCCAGGTTGCCGCCCGGGATGATGAAGACGTCGGGCACCTCCCAGTCGAACTGCTGCACGATCTCCATGCCCACCGTCTTCTGGCCCTCCACCCGCAGTGAGTTCATCGAGTTAGCCAGGTAAAGCGTGGGGTCCTTGGTGATCTCCTGCACCAGCCGCATGCACCCGTCGAAATCCGTGTCCAGGTAAAGCACTAGTGCGTCGTTGGAAACCGGCTGGATCAATTGGGCGATCGAAATCTTGCCCCGTGGCAGCAGCACCACCGATTGGATGCCGGCCGCCGCGCAATACGTTGCCAACGCCGCTGAAGTGTCCCCCGTAGAAGCGCACGCTACCGCCTTGATCGGCGCTCCCTCGGAAATCATCTGTTTGACCTGCGACACCAGCACCGTCATGCCCAGGTCCTTGAACGACCCGCTGTGTGTGTTGCCGCAAAGCTTGATCCACAAATCGTCCACCCCGATGACTTTGCCGAAGCGTTCCGCCCAGAAGAGGTTTGTCCCGCCTTCGTAAAGCGATACTACGTTCTCGTCGCTGATCTGGGGCAGGATCCATTCCTTCTTGCCCCAGACACCCGACCCGTAAGGCCACAAGTTGCTCTTGTAGCGGTCCTCGAACAGCTTCATCCACGCCGCCGCCCCGCGACTGGCCAGCGCCGTCGTGTCGTGTTGCACTTCCAGCAGGGAATGGCACCGCTCGCACTGGTACACGATGGAGTTCAGCGGATAGGTGCCTCCGCACTCCGGGTTGATGCACTGAAACCAGGCTCGATATGACATTCGTCGTTTCTCCGGCGCCCCAAGGCTGCGAACGACTCGCGCCCGCCCCAGCGGCGACACAATCCAAAATCAACCGCATGATGCCACCAGAAAAGTCCTTTTCAAGCGAAGAGCGCTTCTCGCGCACTCCGGCCCCAAGGACCTGCGTGAACAGGTTGGACAGGCCCACCGAACCAACTCTCCTGGCTTGACTGTCAGGATCACCTCCCAAGCAAGCGGCTTTGGGGTGGCTTGAGGGGAGCCTGAGGGTGGCTTGGGGGTGGCCTCAGGGTAGCCTGAGAGTGGCTTCAGGGTGCCTACCGGTTGGCCACCAGATGGCCTGAGGGTAGTCTCAAGGTGGCCTCAGGGTGGCTGGCCCAACGCCGGGCGGGGTGGATCAATTCAGGTTTCGCAGATTTGAGAGGCGCTTGCAGCAACCGTGTATATCCGGTGTTGGTCCGGTGTTGGTCCGGGGCTGGTCCGGGGGCGGTCTAATGTTGATCACGCAAGCCTGTGGTATTGAACGACTTACGAGATTAGCAGTTTGGCTAAGGATGCGCGTATCTGCCCGGTGCATCGACGGCGCAGGTCCGGTGGCGCCCCGGTGCAGGCCCGGCGAGGCTCCCATGTAGTGCGCTTAAGCTTCTGGGGTTGAGGCACTTGCGGTGCAAATGTTGTATTCTGCGTTCCCGTCCTCCGTAGCGGTACTGCGGAGGGTGGACTCGTCCTCCGTAACAGTACTGCGGAAGCTTGATTACCCTTGGTTCTAACAGAAGGCCGCAAAGACAACGAAACCCTTTGTTATCTTCGTTTTCTTCTGTAAGATTAAGTGGCAGCGGCGGCACCAGCCTTGGCGCTGCGCCCAAATACCCGCTTCATGACTTCGCCCCGCCGCGCCTCACGCGGTAGGGAACTGGCGATTCGGCCAAGTAGCTGCCAGGCGTTTCATCGCCTGGCATCAGTATCGGAATGACTTGGTTGCGGTGGCGGCGATAGATGCGGAAATCCGCGTCCAGCGTGAAGACTTTCGGCTGGTCGCTCAACTCCGCCAGGCGGACCAGCGTCGCGTCGGCCAAAGACATCGGCACGTCGCGGTAATGAGGGCGACCAGGATACCCGTGTCCACGAGCACGGTCATCGGCCAAAGCCTTCCAGGTACTTGGGATTTGTGGCCAAGTCACGCCGCCCGCGTCCGCGGCGCGCCCAGGCCTTCTTGAGAATCGGCAGCGCCTTGTCGTAAAACGACTCGCCCGGGGGCAACTCGGGCAGATCCAGTGGCGGCGGCTTGTCGGGCAGTTGTTGCTCCAGGCACTCCCGCACCACCGAGGACTTCGTCGTGCGCCGCGCCCGGCTCTCCCTCTCGAGCCGGGCCAGCAGGTTCTCGGGCAGTTTGAGCGAAATCGTCGTCATGACCGTAGGGTAATACGCCGCTCCCTGCTGCGCAATACCGGCTTCAATTCCCGGTCCCGCCGGAGGCTCCGGCGCAGCCTGCGGTACGCTCTGGTGCAGTGTTGGAGGAATAGGGCGCCACAGGCTCGGCGGTTTGGGGCGCCGAGCGGGGTCCGGGGAGGTCGCCCAGACGCGGGAAACGGGCCAACGGGCCGAGCCGGGGCACCGGCGACACCAGCCCTGGCACTGCGCCCAGATAGAGGACCCTTCTCTCCTGCAGAACCGGAAATGTCGTCAACCACGCCACCCTCTTCGCTGTCAGACGTGACCAGTAATTCGTAATCGGAGGTCGGCGAGGAAGTCCACACCAAAAGCAACTGGACACCTCCGATTGCCCGGCCTGCTGCCGGGGTGGAACTACTCGCTCGTGATCGTGAAGACCATGTCGGTAACAAAGCGGCGGAAGGATTCGTTTTCGACGAATTGCTTATAGACCTGGGTGTCGTCCTTCAGCAGAGTGAGCATGACCTTGGAAAGGGCCTTGTCATGCTCGATGCGGGCGGCGTTGGGTGTGTTCTTCTTCGCGTTCTGGTAGGCCGGGTCGGCGGCGACTTTGGGCGCGATGTCTTCCCGGATGCGCCGGGCCACTCGGTCGGCGTCGGTAAACAGCGTGCCGAAATGGTCGTTGAAAGCTTTCAGGATGTTGCTCAGGCGGTCCAACTCCGGCTCACGCTTGTGCCCGCCGCCTTCGACCGGCACTGGCTCGATCTCCGCACTTTCATCGGGCAGGGCTAGTTTCATGACCGCCCGCTTCTCAGCGCGATAACTGTCCATGTCAATCGCTTCCAGGATACCTTTTGAGAGGTCTTCGTCCCTGGGTGCTGGCAGTTTCGGGATGAGCAGATTCAAGACGATGGAAAGCTTCTCCCAATCGCGATTGGTGTAGGGCAGGACCGAGGCGAGGAAGTCATAGGTGCGGGCGAACGCCTTGGCCTTACCTTTGAAATCCACCTGGCCGTCTTCGTCGAGGCGCTCCCGGTAAACGGCGACGCAGGTGTCGAGGATAGGATCGAGCTTGTCCCGCTCCGCGCCGGAGAGGAACAAATCCACCAGCGTTTCCACCTGCTCAAGGGAATACACCTGTGCGTTGTCCAGCGCAGCCTTGAGATCGTGCAGCTTATTGGGGTCGGTTTCCTCGCTGAGGACCGTGGTGCGGTAGTAGTCGGCAAACGCCTCGGTGATCGTTTCGGTATTGTTCTGGAAATCGAGGACGAACACGTCGTGTTTCTCCGGGTGGGCGCGATTCAGGCGCGAAAGCGTCTGCACGGCCTTGATGCCGGAGAGCGGTTTGTCCACGTACATGGTATGGAGCAAGGGCTCATCGTAGCCGGTTTGGAACTTGTCCGCGCAGATGAGGAAGCGATACGGGTCTTCCTGAATTTTGTCCGCGATGTCGCCGCCGGGAAAACCGTTCAGCGAGGACTCGCTGGCCTTCGCCCCGCCGAACTCATGCTCGCCGGAAAAGGCGACGATGGCCTGATAGGGGCTCTTGCGCTCTGCGAGATACGCCTTGAAGGCGTGGAAATACTGGACGGCCCGCTCGATTCCATTGCAGACCAGCATGGCGCGGGCCTTGCCGGCGATCTTGTTCAAGGCCATGACCTGCTCGTGGAAGTGGTCCACCATGATTTCGGCCTTGAGGCGGATGGCATGGTCGTGGCTCTCGACATACTTGCGCAGCTTCTTCTGCGCCCGCTTGGTGTCGAACTCCGGGTCGCCCTCGATCTTCTTGACCAGCTTGTAGTAGCTGTCCACGGGGGTGTAGCTCTTGAGCACGTCGAGGATGAAGCCCTCCTGGATGGCCTGCTTCATCGTGTAGGTATGGAAGGGGCGGTGCTTTACCTTGCCCTGGGCGTCCGGGGGCAGGGGCTGGCCGAACATCTCCAGGGTTTTGTTCTTGGGCGTGGCGGTGAAGGCGAAGTAGCTGGCGTTGGTCAACATCTTGCGCGCCTGCATCCGCTTCTCCAACGCGTCGTTCACCGTGTCTTCGGGGTCGGCCAGGGCCGCGCTCATGGCTGAGGAGGTCTTGCCGCCCTGGCTGCTGTGCGCCTCGTCAATGATGATGGCGAAGTGCTTGCCCTTGGCTTCTTTTTCAATCTCATCGAGGATGAACGGGAACTTCTGGACCGTGCTGATGATGATCTTCTTCCCCTCCTCGATGAACTTCCGCAGATCGCCGGCATGTTCCGCATGGCCCACCGTCGCGCCGACCTGTATGAACTGCTTGACCGTTTTTTGGATCTGGTCGTCGAGGATGCGGCGGTCCGTCACCACGATAACGGAGTCGAAGATTTCCTTTTCGTCTCGCTTGAGGGCGATGAGTTGGTGCGCCAGCCAGGCGATGGAATTGGACTTCCCGCTGCCGGCGGAGTGCTCGATGAGATACCGCGGGCCGGGGCCATGCGCCGACACGTGCGCCAGAACCTCGCGCACCACGTCAAGCTGGTGATAGCGGGGAAACACCTGCTTGCGCTTCTTCCGGCCGGTCTTGGGATTCTTCTCCTCGACGATCTGTGCGTAGTTTTCGAGGATATTCGTCAAGCCGCCCGGGGTGAGGACTTCCTTCCAGAGATAATCCGTTTTCAGGCCGGCCGGGTTGGGCGGATTGCCCGCGCCGTCGTTCCACCCCTTGTTGAAGGGCAGAAACCACGAGGCTTTGCCGCGCAACTCCGTGCACATGCGCACCTCGGCGTCGTCCACGGCGAAATGCACGACGCAACGCCCAAACTCAAACAGCTTCTCTCGCGGGTCACGGTCCCGGCGGTATTGCTCGATGGCATCCTCGACCGTCTGCTTGGTGAGGCTGTTCTTGAGCTCAAACGTGGAGAATGGGAGGCCGTTGATGAGGAGGCACAGGTCCAGCGCCCGGCGCGTCTCGTCCTGGCTGTAGCGCAACTGACGCGTGACGCTGAAACGGTTGTGTGCATAGAGCGCCACCGCCTTGGCGTTGCGCAGTGAGGGCGTGCCGAAAAACAGATCGAAATGCAGAGGGCCGTGGTCAAGGCCCTTGCGGAGCACGTCAATGACGCCGCGCTTGCCGATTTCGTTGGAGAGCCGGGCGAGGAACTTCTGCCGGTTGATGTCTTTCGAATCCTTGTAATCGGCAATGCCGAGCTTCTTGAGCGTGTCCGGCTGTGTCGTATGCAGGAACTGGAACAACTGCGGCCCGTCGAGCGCGTGGGTGCGGTCGTAGTCTTTGGGATTACCGGCGAGCCAGCCCGAGCCGGCAGCCTTGGCGACCGCAAGGGCATCGGGCGTCTCCGCCCACCCGTCCGCAGCGCCTTCGGCCAAGGGCGCAAGGCCGTCCGTGCCGGTCATGTGCCGCATGATCAGCGTTTCGAGGCCCTTTTCGCTGATGTCGGTTACGGGCATTTTCTTCAGCACATAGATTGGTGCCGCGCCACTCATCCCGTGCGAAAGCCCAGCGTCTCTGCAAATCGGTTAAAGGTCTTCCCGTGCAAACCGGTGAGTTGATACGCCTCGCGATACAGCAGCCGCCCTTCCCTCGCCGCGCGCACGACCGCCGCCCCAAAACGCAGTCCGACGCGGACGTTTTGGGTGTTCCAGAAATTGCCGCCGGCGCTCGGCCGGGCTTGCTTGCGCCGCTCGTCCTCCTGATAGCTGCGGTAGAAATCGAAGAACTCCTCTCGGCTCGCCAGGCCCAGATCCAAGGCCCGCCGCGCCGCAACTAACGAACTGACTTTGAAGCGGCCCGCCAGGAATTGGTAAGGTTCCTCCGCCTGTTGCGCCGCCGCCCAGCATTCTTGCAGCTCGCGGGCCGGAACGAGAAATTCCGCCGCCACCGCATTGCACCACTGCTCGACCCGATCCGGCGGCGGTTGCAGCGCCTCGAAGTTTGACACGCCGTCCTGCCCAATCCAGAGGTGCGCCAACTCGTGCGCGAACGTGAACATCTGCGCCGCCTTGAAGTCCGCACCGTTGATGAAAACCATCGGCGCGTAAGGATCGCACAGCACGAAGCCCCGGAACTCGTCCGGGCTCAACTTGCGGTAAACATTGTTTCCCACAATCCCGTTGACGACGATCAAGACGCCCGCCCCCTCGATTCTCTGGCGGAAGTGCATCAGGGCTTCCGTCCACGTGTTTTCCTCCTTCGCCCAGCCTTCGGCGAAACCCAACGTCTTGCAGACGTCCGTCGCGACCTGTTCAGGCTGGCTGGCCAGCGTCGCGCTGCCGACAAACGGCAAGGGCGGCTCGCCTTCTTCGATCAGGAAATCCCGCATCCACGCCTGCCGGCGCTGCATCATCTGAACTGTATCGAGCAGGTCCGGGCTGGGGCGCCGCACGGGTGCATCGCCCACGGTGCGGAAGTCCGGTATCGGCAGGCGGTCATCGGGAGGTTCAGGCAAATAGAGGAAGCCCTCCGGCGTGCGCGTTACGTGCGCCAATCGCTTGGCCTGCGTGAAGGTCAACTGCCCCGTCTGCTCCCACTGCGTAATGCGCTCCGCCGTAGCGTTTCCACCAACTTTCTTGGCCAAGGCAGCCGCGTCCAGGCCCGCGCGTTCGCGAGCCCACTGCGAGACTTTCGGCTTCAGGCTCAGATTCATCGTCTAAATCAGATTACAGGTTCGCCGCGGCGATGCCAACCGCTAGAAAGTTAATCCACTTCCATCCCCGTTGGCTCAATCGCTCCCTCAGCGCCAGTCTCCTCGGCATCGGCTGAATCCTGGAAGGCTCCCGGTTCGGCAGGCAACTGGCGGGCGGCGGGGCGCACGTCCAGCTTGCCCGTCACCACGTCGGCCACCAGCCGCGTCCGGTATTCCCGCAGCAAGGCGATTTCGCGCTCAAGCCGACCGATGGCGGAGTCGTAAGTAGCTAGGTCGGAATCAAGGAACTTGCAGACCGCGTCTTGCTCCTCCTTCGGCGGCACAAGGACAGCGAGGGCCTTGATCTCGCTGATGTTGATACGCTTGAAGGTTGAACCGACGAGCAGAAGCTCAAGCTGGTGCTCCATGAAAGGGCTGTGGAGCAGATAGTTTAGGAAGCGTTGATTCTGGGACTGCGAGCGAATCAAACACACGTCCTGCCCCATCGCGAAGTCAATGTCGGTTTCCACCAAGGCACATGCTCCGACGCTCGCGTTTCGGCAGTAAATCAAATCACCTCGCTTCGGCTTGCGCCCACCCTCAATGAGAACCTGATACCACTCCGGCTTCGTCTTTTTGCAGCGACTCAGGTTGAGCGAGAAAGGCTGGACCTCCACAACGCTGGAGAGGGGGATTCCCTCATCGACGAAGGGGACGGTCAGGTGCTTGCAGTCCGTTACCTGCCAGTAGCGGCGGAGCGCAGTCACCTCCCAATGCTTTGGGGTGTCGCCGAGCCAGGGGATACCAGAGGGTTTGAGTGGGACGGTGGGGTCGAGGCCGCGGGTGACGGCGCGGTGGGTGATGGCCTGCTTCTGCTCGTGGAGCAGCGCAATCACCTTCCGCTTCGCCCGGATCGCCCGCTCCAGCCGCACGTTCGCGTAGTCCAGAAACCGCACCATCACCGCCTGCTCCTCGGGCGGGGGCTGCGGCGTGTAGATCATTTTGAAGTGCTCCGGGCGGAGACTCCACATGTCGGACGTGATGCCGTAAGACCACCGTTCGGCCTCTTTCGCGAAGTGCGGCGTGCGGTAGAGGTGATGGAAATAGCGCGGGAGGTTGCGTTGCTCCCGGAGTCGCATGACGACGTAGGCCGGACTGATGATGCCGCGAAGTTCGGAAGCGCCAATTGCGCCCTGCCAGGCCCGCATCTTGTTGTAGGCAATGTCGCGGGGGCAGACGAGCTTGTAGGCCGACTTGTCAAGGTTGGAGCTGTCTTTCTTGGATGTGCCGGCCAGCAGCGATTTCTGCCGAATCACGCCCTGCGTGATGGTCACCGAAAGCATTTCCTCATCCGGATGCTCACGCTCCTTGACCTCAGCGAAAAGCGCCCGGTTTGGCAGCACCGGCCAATGGCGCGGCACCCGCCCGAGCCAAGCTTGTTCCGACCCCTTGTATTCCGGGTAAGGCTTGAGGTCAGCTATCATTTCGCGCCTCCGTTCCACGCTCGGCCACTTGGGAGAATCCCAACGGGATTCCATCCTCCAGCCCAGGGTTGCGCCGTCTGCGGCGCTACCCTGGGTAACGCGCGCCAAACACAATCAACCCCAACGGGGTTGCATCCCTGCGTCAGTCGCGCATCCGTGCTGCAACCCCGTTGGGGTTGGAACAAATCAACCGTCCGGCCACCCAGGGTAGCTCGTGGCTCGCAACCCTGGGCTACATGATCCAACGCCTTTGGCGTTGCGAAATCGAAGACCGGAATCATTTGGCGCCTCCCTTCAGCAGCTCATCGAGCAGGCCCTCGGCTTCCTTTTCCACGGTGAGGATGTCGGCACGGATTTCGTCCAGCGTGCGCAATGGCTGCGGCTGGTAGAAGTGGCGGGTGAAACTGATTTCGTAGCCGATTTTGGTGGCGTCTTCGTTGATCCAGGCGTCGGGCGTGTAGGGGAGGACTTCGCGGCGGATGAAGGCCTCAACCCCGCCGGGTTCGAGTAGCGGGATCTGCTCGGTGTCGCGCAGGTCGGGGTCGGGTTCGAATTCGACGGTGGGGGGTGGCGCTTTCGGAGAAATCGCCCTACCTTCGAAGAGGCCGCGCAGAGGGTCAGCCTTCACTTTGCCAGGCTTGTGCGCCTTGGCGATGACAGGCGGGGCGGTCTCGACGCGCCAGCTCACGGCGCGGAGAATGGTCTTGAGGTCGGCGGCGGAGAGTTTGAGCCCGAGCTTCTTGACGGCGGCGTCCACGTGGTCGCGGAAAATATTGTGGTCGGCAAAGAGGTCGCCGCCGACTTCCTGGCGCAGGGCGGTCGCAGCTTCCACAAGGCGGGCGTCGCGTTCCCACGTCTTCGGGTCGAGGAGCTTTCGCTTCTTCTTTTCGGACAGACCTTTCTTCGGCCCGTCCTCGGACTCTTCCTCCTCGTCGTCGCTGCCCCACTCGGCGAGGCGTTTCTCCAATGCTTCGGCGATGCTGGGGAAGTTTTCAACGAGCTTGTCGCCGAACTCGTCGTAGAGCGGGGCGCGGAGGTCTTCGTCGCCGGAGGCGAAGCGAAGCGCCTCGATGGCCTTCACCGAAAGCTGGCTGTGCAGGCGAAGCGGGCGCTCGACGGTGACCTTCCAGTAGCCGAAGGCGGCGTTGCGGAAAACCTTCGACTGCGGAGTTTCCTGGAACGCGAGATAGGAATCGCAGATGCGCTGGATGTCGTCGGGGGCGAGTTCGCAGTTCTTCTTGCCGAGGTTTTTGCGGAGCGGCTTAAACCATTGCGTGGCGTCAATGAGCTGCACCTTGCCCCGGCGATGCTCGGGCTTGCGGTTGGAGAGCACCCAGATGTAGGTGGCGATGCCGGTGTTGTAGAAGAGGTTCAGCGGCAGGGCGACGATGGCTTCGAGCCAGTCGTTTTCGATGAGCCAGCGGCGGATGTTGCTCTCGCCCTGGCCGGCGTCGCCGGTGAAGAGGGAGGAGCCGTTGTGGACCTCGGCGATGCGGCTGCCGAGGGGGGTGTCGTGGTTCATCTTCGACGCCATGTTAGCGAGGAAGAGCAACTGGCCGTCGCTGGAGCGCGTGACAAGGGAAAGTTCCTCGCCCTGGTGCACGACGCGGAAACGTGGGTCGCGCAGGCCGTCCTTGCCGCCCATGTTTTCGAGGTCCTTCTTCCAACTCTTGCCGTAGGGCGGATTGGAGAACATGAAGTCGAACTGCTGCGCGGGGAATGCGTCGTGGAAGAGGGTGGACCATTCCGCGCCGCCGACGATGCGATCCGCATTTTCACCCTCGCCCTTGAGGAGCATATCGGCCTTGCAGATGGCGTAGGTCTCGGGGTTGATTTCCTGGCCGTAAAGATGGGTGGTGATTTGGCGGCCACGCTCGCGCGCGAGCTTAACGAGGGTTTCCTCGGCGACGGTCAACATGCCGCCGGTGCCGATGGCGCCATCATAGAGCAGGTAAGCGCCGGATTTGATCTGGTCGGCGACGGGCAGGAAGATGAGGTTGGCCATGAGCCGGATGGCGTCGCGGGGCGTCCAGTGTTCGCCGGCTTCCTCGTTGTTGTCCTCGTTGAACTTGCGGACCAGCTCTTCGAACACCGTGCCCATGGAGTGGTTGTCCATGCCAGGATGTTTCACCGTGCGATCGGAGTTGAGGACGGGGTCGGGGCTGAGATTGATTTCGGGATCGAGGAACTTCCCGATGAGCGTGCTAAGGGAATCTGACTTGGAGAGCGTGGAGAGCTGGTTGCGGAATTTGAAGTTTTCCAGGATGTCTTGAACGTTCTGCGAGAAGCCGTTCAGGTAGTCTTCGAAATCGGCCAGGAGTTGCTGCTGGCTGCCGCGGGACTTCAGGTCGCGCAGGGTGAACTTCGAGGTGTTGTAGAACGACTGGCCGGCGGCGGCGGCGAGGGCGGCGCGCTGCTCGATGATGCCCGCCTTGTCGAGCATCTGCTTCGTTTCGAGGACGGCCTTCTTCGTTGGCTCAAGGACGGCGTCCATGCGGCGCAGGACGCACATGGGCAGGATGACGTCGGGATACTTGCCTCGCTTAAACAGGTCACGGAGCACGTCGTCGGCGATGCCCCAGATAAAGGAGACGATCTTGTTGTGAGTGGCTTGGTCCATTTAGTTGAATTGGGTAACGGAAGGGCGGTGGCCTGGAAGGGACACCTGGCAACCAACTGATGACTGTGCAATTGTGCCGCCCATGACGTTAAGTCGCGCAATGATGCGACGGGGCGGGAAGGGTGGAAAGGGGAAAGTGGGGAGCGGAAATGAGACAACGGACCACTGACCACAGGACCACAACATCCAACACCTAACATCCAACATCGAACACCGAATTTTGAAGGGGGGGGCGTGGGACCCGCCCTCGCCTGGCTTCGGCGCGGCAAGAGCCCGAAACCAAAGGACGTTGGGTAAAGCTGGCACGCTGACACGCTGACGCGCTGAAATAGGATTAGCGAGGGATGAACTATGAACTCGCCTTTCGTTTGGTGCGGTAGGGGAGGGCGTCTTCTTTGACGTGGAAGCCGATTTCGGGTATTGGCGGCTCGGGCGGCGGCGGGGGCGGGTCCAGGATTTTCATGATGCGTTGAAGAACGTCCACAATCGCGGCCTCATGGATATTCAAGCGAATCTTGAGTTCCTGCTCCAGCAGGGCCAGTTTTCGGGCGAGTTCCCGGCTGTCACCGAAAGCGGAGCGCATTTTTACAAAGGCCCGGACCACGAAGACGCTCATATCAACAGCCCGAGGGCTGTTGAGGACATTGGCCGCCATTATGGCGCCGTGCTCGGTGAAGGCGTAGGGGAGGTATTTGATGTTCTGTCCGCGCTTCAAGGTCGCAATTTGCGACCTTGAAGGCTGACACCGCTGGGTTTCTTCAACCGTCAGGCGAAACAGGAAATCCGGTGGGAAGCGGCGGCCGTTGCGCTTGACCTGCTCGGTGAGCCTTTTTGTCGGCACCCCATAAATTGAGGCAAGGTCCGAATCGAGAATGCGCGGGGCGGAGTGCGCGATTGCAACCGGGTTGTCTTCCAACTGGCCCGCTCGGCGAGCGAGCCTTACCAGGAGATTTATGGGGGCTTGTGACTCAAGTGACAGGGTTTGTGAACCTATACAGGGTGGAATGAGGACCGAAACGGCTGTCTTTCTTATACGGTCTGGTCAGTTGGAAGTACCGGGGGCGTTAGGAGATTGCACTTCCTGTTCCCGGGTTTTAGGGATCTTTGCAATCCTTCGCTCGGCGAGCTTCTGCAGCACCACATAGAACGAGGGCACAAAAAGCACTGCCAGGCAGGTCGAGGCGAGCATGCCGGAGGCGACGGCGATGCCGAGGGATTTGCGCGCGCTGGCCCCGGCGCCGGTAGCGAGCACCAGCGGCAACACCCCGAGGATGAAAACGAAGGAGGTCATCAGGATAGGGCGGAACCGGACATGCGCAGCTTCGACGGCGGCGTCAATAATGCTCTTACCGGCGGCACGGCCTTCCCGGGCCATCTCCACGATCAAAATCCCGTTCTTGGCTGAAAGCGCGATCAGCAGCACCAGCCCGATCTGCACATAGATGTTGTTGGCCAAACCAACTGCCTTCAGCGCGCCCACCGTCCCCAGCAAGGCCAGCGGCACAGACAGGATCACTGCGCCCGGCGTGATCCAGCTTTCGTACTGGCCGGCCAGCACGAAATACACCAGCAGCAACCCGAGCCCGAAGATGAAATAGGTGGAGCTGCCCACCAGCTTCTCTTGGTAGGACATGGCCGTCCACTCGTACTCCATCCCGCCGCCGAGCTTCTTGGCGGCAACCGTTTCCATGACAGCAAGGCCCTGACCTGAACTGAAACCGGGTGCCGCTGAGCCGTTGATCGTAGCGGTCGGGAATAGGTTGTACAGCGAGATGAGCGAGGGACCGTGGTCGTCTCGGACGTCGGCCAGGGTGCCTATTGGGACCATTTGGCCGCTTTGGTTCCGCACCCAGTAGTGCTTGACGTCGTCTGCCGTGAGCCGTTGCTTGGCGTCGGCTTGCGCGAAGACCATAAAGTTGTGGCCGAACCGGGTGAAGAGGTTGATGTAAGTGCTGCCGAGGTAACTCTGCAATGTGTCGAAAACGTCGCCGACCGCCACCCCCAGAGTCTCGGCTTGAGATCGGTCCACCTTCACGGAGATCTGCGGCACCTGGGCGCGGAATGGCGTAAAGGCGGTCTGAATCGTCGGATCGGCCTTCGCCGCCGCCACAAGCGCATCGGCCTCCTGCTGCAAGCGGCTGAAGTCGTAGCTGCCGTCGGTCAACTCGACCTGCATCTGGAACCCGCCCGAAACTCCGAGGCCCTGGATCGGCGGCGGGATGAGCACCAAGGCGCTCGCCTCCTGAACCCGGGCAAGCTCCTTAGTCAGGTGAATGTAGATGCTTCGCAGATCCTGGCTCTTGCCACGCACGCCCCAGTCTTTGAGGACGAGATAGACCATGCCCGCGTTGGCGAGCGAGGCGCTGTTGTCCAGCGCGGAGAGGCCGCCAAGCGCAATGACATCCTGGACTCCCGGCGTGGCCTGGGCCATGCGGGTGATTTCGTCCATGACCCGCTCGGTACGATCCAGCGAGGCGCCGTCGGGCAGTTGCACGGCGATGAGCACATAGCCTTGGTCCTCGATGGGGATGAACCCAGTGGGGATCTTGGTCAGCCCCCAGCCGGCTAGTCCGGCGAGCGCCAGCGCCACCACCACCATCACTCCGCTCCGCTGGACCATCGCGCGGATGAGTCGCACATAGCCGCGTTCGGTGGGTTCATAGACCGAGTTGAACCAGCGGAAGAAGAAGTTCTTTTTGCGATTGGGATCGTGCGACCGCAGCCACAGCGCGCATTGCGTTGGCTTCAGGGTCGCGGCATTCACCGCGCTGATCAGGGCGGTCACGGCGATCACCAAAGCGAACTGGCGGTACATCTGGCCGGTGATGCCCGGCATGAACGCCGGCGGCAGGAAGACCGACATCAGCACCAGAGTGATACCGATGATGGGCCCGAACAGCTCACCCATCGCATCAATACTTGCCTGCTTGGGGGTCTTGCCACGCTCGATATGCTTGGCCGCTCCCTCGACGACCACAATGGCATCGTCCACCACGATGCCGATGGCGAGCACCACCGCGAAGAGCGTGAGCAGGTTGATGCTGAAGCCCAGCATCGCCATGCCCGCGAAAGCGCCCACGATCGTCACGGGCACGGTCGTGGCCGGCACCAGCGTCGCGCGCCAGTCCTGCAGGAATACCATGATCACCAACAACACGAGCACACCCGCCTCGTAAAGTGTCCGATAGACCTCCTTGACCGATTCCCGCACAAACAAGGTCGTATCAAGCGTGATGGCATAGCGGATGCCTGCCGGGAAGTTCTTCGCCCAGCCCTTGATGGCATCGCTTACGACTTTGGCGGTATCCAGAGCGTTGGCCTCGGGCAACTGGTAGATGGCGATGCCCCCCGCCTGCCCGCCATTCATCTTGAAGAACTGGCTGTAGGTCTGCGCCCCCAGTTCGACGCGGCCAATGTCCCGCACGCGCGTGATCTGCCCGCCCATATCGGTTGAGGACTTAACGATGATCTGTTCGAACTCGGCGGCATCGGCCAGCGCCCCCTCGACGTTGACAGTGAGCTGGAAAGCCTGCCCCGCGGGTGTCGGGGGCATTCCGACCTGCCCAGCGGTCACTTTCGCGTTTTGCTTCTGAATGGCCTTAATGACCTCCGCCGGTGTCAGGGAACGCTGGCGCATCAGTTCCGTATCCAGCCAGATGCGCATGCTGTATTGGCCGATGCCGAACACGATGACATCCCCGACCCCGGGCAGGCGCGCCAGCCTGTCCCGCAGCGCCAGCGTGGCGAAGTTGCTCAGAAACAGGCTGTCGTGCGCCTTGTTCGTCGAGGTCAGCGTGATGATCTGCAGAATGGCCGTGGACTTTTTCTTGGTCACCACCCCTTGCTGCTGCACCGGCACGGGCAACTGAGACATCGCCGCCGCCACCCGGTTCTGCACCAGCACCTGCGCGAAGTCCAGGTCCGTGCCCACATCGAAGGTCACCGTCAGCGTGTAACGCCCGTCCGACGTGCACGTGGACTGCATGTAAAGCATCTTCTCGACGCCATTGACCTGCTGCTCGATCGGCAGCGCGACCGTCTCGACCAAGGTCTTGGCGCTGGCGCCGGGATAATTGGCCGTGACCTGAACCGTCGGCGGCGTGATGGGCGGGTACTGCGCGACCGGGAGCGAGAGCATGGCGACGGCGCCCAGCAGGATGATGACGAGGGCGAGGACGTTGGCCAGCACCGGCCGCTCGATGAAGAACTTGGCAAACATGGCGGGCCTCGGGGCGATCAGTGGCTCGCTGCGGGCGACGCAGACTGGCCTGCCGTTCCGGTCACTGGCGTGACCTTGTCGCCGGGTTTGGCGCGCATCATCCCATTAACGATGACGCGGTCCTGGGCAGTAAGCCCACTTCTGATGGCGCAGCCGTTGGTGGTAAGCGGCCCCTTCACCACTCCAAGCCGGGCGACCACATCACCCGCCCCGACCACCGACACGTAATCGCCTTCCTGGTCGTTTCCAATGGCGCTTGCGGGCACGACCAGCATCGGCTTGGGCCCGCCCAGCGGGATCCGCACCCGCGCAAAGGCCCCCGCCAGCAGCCGATGGTCCTTGTTGTCAAAGACGCCCCGCAATTGGAGCGTGCCCGATGATGTGCTGATGCCCGTGTCTGCGAAGTCCAGCCTGCCCTCCTGCGGATAGCCTTCCTGGTTTTGCAGGCCAACAAAGACCGGGGTCTTGCCGATGTTTCCCCGCGGGTCCAGGCCCCGCTGGCGCATGATTGCGACGGCCTGCAGCGTGTTCCGCTCGTTCAGGTTGAAATAGACGTAGATGGGCTCAAGCTGATCCAGCGTGGCGAGCTTGGTGTTGACGGTGGGCCCAACCAGGTTGCCCGGGTCCACCAGGTGCCGCCCAATGCGCCCGCTGAAAGGGGCGCTCACGTGCGTGTAGCCCAAGTTCAACTTCGCCAACTCCACCTGGGCCGCATCCTGGTCCCGCTCACTCAGCCACCGCTCGACGTTGGCGGTGGCGGTGGCGTTTTCCTTGACCAACCCGAGCTGCCGGTCGTACTCCGATTGCGCCCGCAACAATGCCGCCTGCGCCAGCGCCAACTGCTGCTTGTAAGGCTCGGGCTCGATCACGAATAGCAAGTCGTCCTCCTTGACCATCGCCCCATCCTGGAAGTTGACGGATTCGAGGTACCCGGTAACGCGTGCCACCAGGTCCACGCTCCGTGAGGGAGTGACGGTGCCGGTGAGCTCGACGTAGTCCGTGACTTCCTGCTGCGACGGCTGGCTGACCGTCACCGTAGGCGGCGCCTGGCTCACGCCGCCCTTCGGCTTGCCGCACCCCGCCATAAGCACCGCCAAAGCCAATACACATCCCAGCTCAAAGGCCGCTCCGATAGCTCTGGGCATCATCGCGTAGCGGTGAACTGAAGGCAGCCGTTGGCCTTCAACCAACGAACCCGGTCTAGTATCTCCGCGGAGTTTCATGGATCACTTTCCTTCCTTTGCCTGGGTCACGTCCTTTGTCGGCGGGCTGGATGGCAAATGGCGCCCCGGCTCCAGCAGCCGGCCCCAGTCCGTGCGGCGCGCCATTTCAGCTTTGACCTCATCCGAAACCACGTCGTGGCCCTCGCGAATCTGCCAGCCGCCACCCAGGGCCCGATACACCGAGATAATCCCAAGCACTACATTGCCCCGGGTGCTGGCGAGCGAGTTCTCGACCGCCAACTGACTCTGCTCGGCGTTCACCACCGTGGTGTAATCGGTCTGGCCGCCCTTGTATTGAATCATCGCCAGCTCCGCCGAGCGGCGCGCGGCCACGACCGCTTGATCCAGCAGCGTGGCCGACCGCTGCTGATTGGCAAACGCCGCCAGCCCGTCCTCAACCTCCCGCTGCGCGCTCAGCACCGTGTTCTGATACTGGAGCACGGCTGCCTGAAATTGCGCGTCCTGCACGCGCACCTGGTTGATCAGCCGCCCGTAGTTGAAGATCGGGAAAGTGAAACCCGCCCCCGTGCTGAGCGCCCGACTCTCCCAGTTAAACATGTCCGACAGCGAATTGTTGGCCTCGTTGTTGCCTGTAAGCCCGAATTCGCCCGCCAGCGAGAAACTTGGATACATCGTCGCCTTGGCGACGCCGATCAGCGCGCACTGCGAGGCCGCCGCCAGCCCGGCCGCCCGCACGTCCGGGCGACGGCGCAACAGGTCCCGCGGAATGCCCGCCGCGACCGTGGCGGGAGCGGTTGGAATGCGACTGGGGCCGGCCAGACGCCGGTCAATTTCGTCGGGCGTCTGGCCCAACAGTAGCGCCAGCCCGTCCTTGTTCTGGATCACGGCCTCTTCCAGCAAGGGAATCTGGGACTCCGTTTGCCCCAATTGGGTGGTGGCCTGCTGCGCGTCGCGCTCGCTGGTCTCGCCAGCCTTAAACCGTACGGTGGCGATGCGCAGGCTCTCTCGCTGAAGCTCCACGTTTCTGCGCGCCACCCGCAGCCGTTCTTCCAACGTGCGAATATTGACATAGCTGCTGGCCACGTCGCCGATCAAAGTGACCAGCGCGTCGTCGTAGGAGGCCAGCGCTCCGAGATACGCGGCCCGGTCCGATTCAATGGCGCGGCGATACTTGCCCCAAAAATCAATCTCCCAGGTCGCGGCAAATAGCACTTGGTCCGAAAGGTAATCGCGTTCAATGCCCGGGATTCTCGTAACTATCCCGTCGTTGAGCCTCCTATAATTCAACTGCCCCGACAGGGCCTGCTGCTGCGGGAAGAGGTTGCCGATGGATTTGTTGAGTTTGGCGCGCGCCTCCAGAATGCGCACACCCGCTACCTGGAGCGAGAGGTTATTCTGAAAGGCGCTCTCGATGAGTTGATCGAGGACGGGATCATGGAAATTCCGCCACCAGTATTCCTCGGCGGCGCTGTAAGCCTGGTTGGTGACAGCCGGGTTCGCTCGCCATTGACCGGCGACCTTGGCCGCTGGGGTGGTGTAATTTGGCCCGACCTTGCAGGACACCGCGCACAAGCCCAGCGCAACAGCCAGGATGAGCCGGACGGGTAAGCAGTAGCGCAGGCGTCCCCGCCTGCGAGTTAGCCGGGCGTCCCGCCCGGCGGTTCTTCGCGTTCTGGCCGCGAGACGCCACCAGAACTCGCAGGCGAGGACGCCTGCGCTACACCTTTGGGTCACGCTCGGCCCTGCGCACGGCTCCGCTGCAAGGCCGTAACGGCTCGTCCGACTCACAAAGATTCTGTTTCTACGACTCGGCACTATTCCAGATTCCCTTTACGCGGAAGAGTCTATGGGCCCTTCGCGCCTGATTGTCAAGCATACTGGACCATCTTAGCCCAACCCCCGGTAGGGCGAGCGTCCCCGCGAGCCCTGACTTCAACTCTTCCCGCCAATGCTTGGGCTCGCGAGACGCTCGCCCTCCCCTGGGCGCCTAAGGTCGGCTGATAACGAAGATCGCCAAGTCGGCGTTCAGGTTCGGGTGCTCGAAGACCTCCACCCCCCTCTCGGTGTCGAGGGCGATGCGCCGGTGCACCTGGATCTGCTTCTCGCGGCAGAAGTCCTCAAAATCGGCAATGGTGAAAAAGCGGATGTTGGGGGTGTTGTACCATTCGTAGCGCAGCACGCCCGCGGATTTCGGCGCCCGCCCCGTTTCGGCCAGCATCGTCCGCAGCCGGTGATACCCAAAGTTGGGGATGCTCACAATGCAGGTCCCGCCAATCCGCACCATTTCCGTCAGTACTCCTTCTACGTCCTGCACCGCTTGCAAGGTTTGGGACAACACGACGCAGTCAAATTGCCTGTCGGCAAACGCGCCGAGGCCCTTGTTCAGGTCGGCCTGGATCACATCCAGCCCGCGACTAATGGCGGTAAGGATCTTCTGTTCATCCAGCTCGACGCCGACCAAGCGCCGGTGGTCAGTCTCCCGTAGCCGGGTGAGCAACCTGCCCGAACCGCAGCCGAGGTCAAGCACACTGGCGCCCGGCGGGATCAGTCCGGCGATGCGCTCGTGGTCGAGCCGGTGCTGGTGAAAGATGCTGGTGGGACCGTGCGCTTCGTCTGTGACGGCGGGACGGGCGTTGGACCCGGGGGCCAGTTGATCGAGGAAGGCCCGCATCATCTCGCCATAGACGGCCAGGTCGTTGGGCAGCAGGAAGGCGTCGTGGCCGCAACCACTCTGAACGTTGCAATGGCTGACCGGCGCGTTATTGGCGATGAGCGCATTGACTAGGTCGCGTGACTGGTCGGGCGGGAACAACCAGTCGCTGGAAAAGCTAACCACCAGCCAGCGAGCACGGGCGTTGCGGAAGGCGGCCGCCAGTTCCTGCGGCGTCCGGCCCAGGTCAAACAGGTCCATGGCCACCGAGAGTGTCAGGTAACTGTTGGCATCAAAGCGCTCCACAAACTTGGCGCCCTGGTAGCCCAGGTAGGAGCCGACGGAAAAGCGCTTCTCGAATTGGACGGCCACGTCCCGCGGCTTGAGCCGGTCCGCCTCGAACTTCTCCGTCATCGCTTCCCGCGAGAGGTAGGTGATGTGCCCGATCATCCGCGCCAACGCCAGGCCAACGTCGGGACCTTGCGGCCGGTCATAGTACTGCCCGCCGTGGAAGTGCGGATCGCGCAGGATCGCATTGCGCCCGACCACATCGAAGGCCAGCGACTGGCTGGTTAACCGGGCCGAGGTGGCAAGGGCGACCACCCCGCGCACGCGCTCCGGATGTCGAATCGCCCAAGCCAGCGCCTGGTGCCCACCGAGTGAGCCGCCGACGACCGCGAGCAGTTGCTGGATGCCAAGCTTATCCAACAGGCGGCGCTGCACTTCCACCATGTCGCCGACGGTGATGGTGGGGAAGTCGCGGCCGTAGGGCTTGCCGGTCGCGGGGTTGAGGCTGCCAGGGCCAGTCGTGCCGCGGCAGCTACCCAGTAGATTAGGGCAGACGACAAAGTAGCGGTTGGTGTCAACCGGCTTCCCCGGGCCGACGACGATGTCCCACCAGCCGGGATCGTCCTGCTCATCGTGCCGCGTCACGTGCGAATCGCCGCTGATGGCGTGACAGACCAGGATGGCGTTGTCGCGCCCGGCGTTGAGCTCGCCGTAAGTCTCGTACGCGACGGTGACGCCATCAAGATGGCCGCCGAGTTCCAATTGAAGCGGTTGGTCGAGCCTGATGGACTGCGCGTAACGCAACGGCTTGGCGCTGCGCACGCTGTCACTGCTCTCAAATGCTTTCTCGCTCACTGCGAGCTTTCTCTCTTAATCGCTCGCGGGAGCTAAAGCGAGAATAAATCACCTATCTCGCGGCGGGCTTCGTCTGCCGGACCATCTCGCCCAGTTTGTCGAACAGCTCGCCTTCGGCAAGGTGCTTGAGGACGAAACGCTGCAGGTCCCGGGTGCTGGCGGTCAGGATGAAGCGATCGCCCTCGCGGTGGTGGGCGAGGAGGCTCGGGTTGTTGGTAAGCTGCTGGTTGAGCCAGTCAAAATTGAAGAAGGCGAGCTTCAACTCCGGCTCAACCTGAGACACCCGCGCCAACAGATGACCCGGGAACATCGAGACCCCGATCAGGTCGGCCTGGTTGGTCGCGTAATTGCACTCGTTCGGGAGGAGGTCGAGGAAGTATTCCTGCTTCAGCTTGAAGAGGTGGACGTTGAACTCGCCCTCCTTGCCCGGCTTTTCGGTGATAGTCAGCGTGTAGGCGTTGTCGCCGGCCTTTTCGAGTTTCCAGGTTTGCGGTTCCTGATCTTTGCCCTTCTCCGCCCATGTGCCGACCAGGCGCGGGTCGAAGACAAGGTCTTTGTCAGTGTAGAACGGGTTGAGCGATGGAACGCAGGCGGGGAGGCAGAGAACGAGCCCTGCCAATGCGATTAGTTTGCTAGTTTTCATACTTTGCTAAGTTATTTAAGTTTGTGCGCCGGTTGCACTGCGCAATCGGCCTTCACTTCTATAACGCGGAATTCCCGGGGAAAACGGCTCAACTATTTTGACGTAGAGCAGGGGGCAAACGGGGGTTGAGAGATTGCGAATGACAGGAAGGGAGCAAGGCTCGGACCGGTTCACTATGCCAGGCCGGCAGCATGATGAGCTTTTGGTTTGGCCGGCTGGTTCGCGGGCGCTATATTAGCAGGAGGAAATCATCATGGAACGTGCGACAGCCAAGGCAGAAGCCGTGTTTGCGAACGCGCTGGAACTCACTGCCGGCGCGGCTCGTGCCCAGTTCGTCCTCGAGCAGTGCGACGGCGACCCCACTCTGCGAGGTGAGGTCGAATCCCTGCTTCGGGCACGCGAGGAAGCCGGCGGCTTCCTGCTGACAACCGCCGAACAAAAGCAGCTTGCCGGGCCGCGGGCTACCCCTCTCGCGCGCCAGAGCACGGTGGCGACGGATGCGGCTGCACACGCTGAAGTCTTTTTGCGCAACCCTCGCGCCGGTGCCGGTGCCACGGTCGAGGATTTCGTCGCCACGCTGCCTACAGCCCTGCGACAGGAAGTCAGGGAGCGCATCGAAGCGGGTCTGCGCGTCCGCCGAATCTCAGTGCGCACCCAGCCCTTGAAACCGCCGGCGGAGGAGGCTACGCCGCGTCTGTCGGGCTTTCGCATCGAGCGCAAACTGGGCGAGGGCAGCCTAGGGGTGGTCTATGCGGCGCATGACGAGAAACTGGGGCGCCGGGTTGCCCTGAAGGTGCTGCGCCGGCAGGCCGATGAAACCGTCCGCCGCGTGCTCGATGAGGCGCGCAAGACCGCCGGGCTGGCTGACCCGGCCATCGTAACCGTGTTCTCGGTGCTCGATGAGACCGAACCGCCGGCCATTGTGATGGAGATGGTCGAGGGGTACCCGCTAGACCGCTTCGCCGCGCAATTGAATTTCGAGCAGAAGGCCCGCTTGCTGCGGGAGGTGGCGCGCGGCCTGGCCGTGGCGCATGAGCATGGCTTGGTCCATCGCGACCTCAAGCCCGATAATGTGCTGGTCGGGCCGGACATGCGCCCCCGGATTCTGGATTTTGGCCTCGCGCTTTCCCTCGAGGAAGCCAGTCATTACGAACGCGGGTTCGAGGGCACCCCGCTTTATGCGTCGCCAGAACAGGTGCGCAACAAACCCCTGACGACTGCTTCGGATGTCTTTTCGCTGGGCAGCCTGATGTTCAAGGTGCTCGCCGGCCAGCCGGCCTTTGGCGGTGAGACCGTCCACGAGGTGCTGGAGGCGATCGCGACCACGGCACCGCCCTTCCTGCGGGAGGTAGCGGTGGGTGTGCCGGAGGATCTGCAGGCCATTTGCCTGGCCTGCCTGGCCTGGGACCCGGCGGACCGTCCCAGCGCCGCGGAAGTGGCGCTGGAACTGGGCCGGTTCCTGCTGGGCGAGCCGGTGCGGCTGAGACCCAAGCTTTACGATGACCTGCTGCGCCAGAGCATTAGCCAATACTCCAGCCAGGCCCGGGCGTGGGAGAGCCAAAGCATCATTTCGCGCGAGGAGCGTGATGCGCTGGAAACGGTGCATCGGCGCCTGCTGGCCGACGAAGACCACTGGATCATCGATGCGCGGCGCATCACGCTGCTGCAAACGGTCCTCTCGGGCGCCACCTGGCTCGTCGTGGTCGCCGCCGTCCTGACCGTGTGGATGCTCCGCGACGAATTGGGGCCGGTGTGGCGGTGGGCGGTGCCGACCGGCTTCACGGCGATGTTGTTCGCGGCAGGGGTAACCGCCCGACGAGAGCGCGAGAGCGTTCCGGCGGCGACGTTTCTGGCCGGGGCGACCCTGGCCATCGCGCCCACCATGCTCTCCTGGCTGGCCGAGCTGCGCCTGCTGGCCACGCCGCCCGAGGGCGTCACACAACTATTTCACGGAACCTTTACCAACCAACAGGTGCTGGCTTCATCTCTGGCCGCCTTGGGGACCTCTGGCTACTGCTGGTGGCGGCTGAGAATGACCGGCTTTGCCTGGACCACCGCAGCGCTCACGGCCGCTAGTTACGTCAGCTTTCTGTTGCTGTTCGACTGGCTCAACCAAAAGCCGGAGATCCAGGCTCTATGGTGCCTGCCGCTGGCCACTTTGGAACTCCCATCACTCATCATGGAGCGGAAAGGCCGGGTGCGCTGGACCCTGCCGTTTCATCTGGTGGCGTTGGTGGGGCTGGTGGGCAGCCTGGATATAATCGCCTGGCAGGGGCCCACCCTCGCCATGCTTGGCGTGGAAAGCGCGCGTTGGCCTTACTTCGACCATGAGCGATTGACGGCCTTTTCGTTTGTGCTCAACGGCCTGCTGTTCCTGGGCCTGATGCTGGCGACGGAAAAGTCGGCGAGTCTGGACTTGCGCCGCGCCAGCAAGCTGCTCGAAGTGCTGGCGATCGTGCACACGTTGAGCGCGCTCTTCACCAACGCGTTGAACCACCGCGGCGAAGCGCATGTCCGAGAGGATGTGTGGCTCTACCTCGGCGCGGCGGCAGTATTCATGGCGCTGGCGCCGTTTCACTCCCGGTGGCGGATGCTGGTGGGCGGCCTGGCGGGTTGCGCCCTGGGTTGCTACCTGCTGGTCGATCTGGGCCTGGTGTCGCGCAAGCCGTTTATTATAGGGCTGGGATTAGCCGGGCTGCTGGTGGCCCTGGGTGCCTTTGCCTATGTGCGCCACCGCTCGCGTCTGAGCCGCAGCGGCGGCCATGCCCAGAGACAGCGCGCGGTTACTTCGTAGGGCCGTGGGGCCTTTCCCGGCGCAGAACGGCTCTGAGCAAAACCTCCGGCCGGGCACGCCCGTCACCGCTGAGCCAGTTTGATCTCGCGATAGAGCCAGGCACGAGCATAGGTCCAATGGCGTTTGGCGGTGGCCAGGGAGAGGCCAAGGACCTTCGCGCTCTCCTCCAGGGTGAATCCCGCGAAGAACCGCAGCTTCACCAATTCGGCCTTGGGCGCGTCGTGCGCTGCCAAGCGGTCGAGCGCCTCGTGAACCGCCAGCAACTGCTCGTCCTCCATGCCGGCGGCAAGGTCCAGGCCATCAAACGGGATCCGCACCCAGCCGCCGCCATGGCGCAGGGCCTTCTTCCGTCGCGCGTTATCGATCAGAATGCGCCGGATGGCTTCCGCGGCTGCCGCGAAGAATTGGACGCGGTCCTGCCACTGCGACTGAGGATCGCCGCCCAGGCGCAGCCAAGCCTCGTGGACCAGCGCCGTGGCTTGCAGCGTTTGGTTTGGCCCCTCCCGCGCTAATTTCTGCGCCGCCAGTTTGCGCAACTCCTCATAGACGATGGGCAGGAGGCGGCCCGCAGCTTCCGGCCCGCCCTGCTCGCTCCGATCCAGCAATTCAGTAAGCTCGCTCACAAGACGAGGGGAACCGAGACCCGGCGAAGCGTCAAAACGCCCAGTCTTGTTACTTCTGCGACGCCTTCAGGGCCTGGTCGATGTCGGCCTTGATGTCTTCCACATCCTCAATCCCGATGGAGAGGCGCACGTAGTCCTGCGACACGCCGGTCGCAGCCTGCTCCTCCGCTGAAAGTTGCTGGTGCGTGGTCGAGGCCGGGTGGATCACCAGGCTCTTGGCATCGCCGATGTTGGCCAGGTGCGAGAAGAGCTTCACCGCGTTGATGAACTTCCGGCCTGCCTCCAGGCCGCCCTTGAGGCCAAACCCGACGAGGCCGCCAAAGCCCTTCTTCAGATACTTCACCGCGAGCTTGTGGCTAGGATGCTCGGCCAGCCCGGGATACGTCACCCAGTCCACCAGCGGATGCTGCTTGAGGTACCGCGCGACTTCGAGTGCGTTCTCGGAATGCTGCCGCTGGCGCAGCGGTAGCGTCTCCAGCCCCTGCAGGAGAAGAAACGCGTTGAACGGACTGAGACACGCGCCGATGTCGCGCAGCAGTTGCACCCGCGCCTTGATGACGAATGCCACGTTGCCCAGGCCGGGGAAATTGCCGAACACCTCCCAGAACTTCAGGCCATGATAGCTCGGGTCCGGCTCCGTGAACTCCGGGTACTTCCCGTTGTCCCACTTGAACTTGCCCCCATCCACGATCACCCCGCCAATTGAGGTGCCGTGGCCGCCGATATACTTGGTCGCCGAGGCGACAATGATGTCGGCCCCATGATCAATGGGCCGTACCAGGCTGATGCCTACGGTGTTATCCACTACCAGCGGCACGCCGGCTGTGTGCGCAATCTTTGCCAGCGCATCGAAGTCCGGCACGTCGAGCTTGGGATTGCCGATGGTCTCCGCGAAGACCGCCCGGGTCTTGGGCGTGATCGCCCTCCGGAACGCCTCCGGGTTCTGCGAGTCCACAAACTTCACCTCGCGGCCCATCTTGCTCAGCGTGTAGTGAAAGAGCTGGTAAGTGCCGCCGTAGAGGTTGTTGGCCGATACAATTCCATCGCCCACCTGCGTGATGTTCAGCAGGGCGAGGGTCGTCGCCGCCTGACCGGACGACACGGCCAACGCTCCCGTCCCGCCTTCAATCGCGGCCATGCGCTGCTCGAACACGTCTGTGGTCGGGTTCATGATCCGCGTGTAGATATTCCCGAACTCCTTCAGGGCGAATAGGTTGGCCGCGTGGTCCGAATCTTTGAACACGAACGAGGTAGTCTGGTAAACAGGCACGGCCCGCGCGCCCGTGGTGGGATCAGGCACCTGGCCGGCATGCAACGCCACCGTACTCAGATTTCTGGATGAGATGCTCATAGGTTCTGTGGATGATATGGATGGATTTTGATTACGCAAGGCCGCCAGCGGCCACGCGGACCTAGCCTGGATACTTCCCACCCGCCACGAATCGCGCTCCGCCCTCGCGGGTATGAAATGTCCAGGCTAGCTGGCGTTCATCTCGGCACCACCACCGGAGCGCGGACGTTCCGGCCCGCAGCAAGTTCCAGAAGCCAAAGCGCTCCGGCCCCTAAGGCGCAACAGACCCACGCTAAAGGCTCAGGGGATCGAGCGCCTTCCGCTCCTGCTGTTGCTGGAACAGGAACTCGCGCCAAGCCTCCATTCCTTGTCCGGTCTTGGCGGACGTTTCAAATATCCTTGCCTTGGGAGCAGCTCGGCGGATGTTGGCCAGCGCCGTGTCGCGGTCGTAGCCGCAGGCCTGGGCCAGATCAATTTTGCTGATGATAACCACGTCCGCCGACTGAAACATCGGCGGATATTTCAGTGGCTTGTCTTCCCCTTCGGTAACCGACAACAGCACGATCCGCAGGTCTTCACCCAGATCGTAGGAAGCCGGACAGACCAGGTTCCCGACGTTCTCAATGATCAGGAGATTGAGGCCGGTCAGGTCCAGTCGCTTGACGGCACGGCTCACCATTTCGGCTTCCAGATGGCACACGGTGCCGGTGGTGATCTGCACGACCGGCGCACCCGATTCGCGCAACCGCTGCGCGTCGTTGTCCGTGGCCAGGTCGCCGACGATCACGCCCGCCTTCAGGTCCGGTCCCAGCTTCTGCACGCTCTCGCGAATGAACGACGTCTTGCCTGAGCCGGGCGCGGACAGGAAGTTCAGAACCAGCAGGCCACGCGCGCGGAAAAACCCACGGTTGCGCTCTGCGAGACGGTCGTTCTTGTCGAGAATGGCGCGGCGGACCTCGACGGTACGGCGCGTCCCGCCGCCAACCCCATCTGCTTGCTGGTGCTCTGTCTCATCGTGCTGATGGGCGTGAGTATGCGGGTGAGTGTGTGGGTGCTCGTGTTCGTCCCCATGGTGGTGCCCGGCACCATGTTCGTGTTCATGCTCATCGTCGTGCTCGTGCACGTGGGCATGTTCGTGGTGATGGGCGCTCACGCCCACCGGGTCTTCTCCCGGTAATCCGCATCCGCATTCTTTACACATCAGTCAATCTCCAGAGAGGCCAGTTCCATCTCCCGGCCAGCGCGTAATTCTCCGCTTGGGCTGTGGCAGCCGGGGCATTCAGCAAACAGATCGTCCGACTGAAACTCCCGGGCGCATTGGGCACACCAGAACCGCGCCGGCACATGCTCGACGGCCAGCTTAGCGCCTTCGGCAGGCGTCCCCGGCGCCAGGGCCTCGAACGCAAACTCCAGAGCTTCGGGCACCACCCCGCTGAGCGCTCCGATACGCAGACGAATGGTATGCACCCGGCTTCCGCCCGCCTGCCGTGCCTGGTCCAGAGCAAGACTCAGCGCGCTCTGCATGATAGACAACTCGTGCATGAACTCGATAAAGCAAGGTATTTTGCCGCCCCCAACCTGACAAATGAATTGTGACACGCGCCTGTCGCCGGTGCGCTGAGGACTCGAATTTTCACTGGAGCAGGGCGGGGGAGTGGCTGGCGCCGATATGGGGTGTTTACCCCATAGCGCGCCGTGCAAGGTGTGCTATGTTACATGCGAAACGACTCTGACTCGGAAAGGGGGCGAGTCATGTGGCACTACGCGGAGCGGCCCTGCAAAGGGCCGCTCATTTTTCTTGCACCGGGCACACCGCCCCCGTCCGTTGGTCCAGGACGGCGGCATAGGTTTCCTTGGTATGGCCGCCGGCGTGGGGCGCGGCTTCCCCGAAATCATCCTGGGTTTGGAACCGCACCCTAACGGAGCGATGGTCATGCTTCTGTCTGTCCGCAGTCCTGGGTCGGCTCAGCGCCAAAGCCGTTCCGGATACTCACCCGTGCGCACCAGGGCCTGGATGTTCTTCGTCACGACGGCGCGGTCCTCGCGATACGTTACGCCAAACCAATGGCACGGCGTCGGTAGCACCCTCACCCGAGCTCGCCCTTCCTGGATAAGGGCGTTGACTGCGGTGGGCAGATAGAACTCCACCTTGGGGTTCGCCCGGTGATGGCCCAGGAACTCGCCGAACAGCCGGTGCAGCCCGTCGAGAAGCGCGAGGGTAAAGCCCCAGCAGTTCAAGGAAACCATCTCCTCGCCTGTCAGGTTGCGGTAGCTGCCGTCGGCCTCCTTGTTCCGGACACCGCCGGGCTGCTTCTCGATGGCGGTGAGTTCCTCAACTGACGTCAAATACCCCTCCGCATCCGTTTGGCAGATACCCCGCGCAACGGTACCGTGCTCAGAGAGAGTGTGGTCCAGTTGAAAACCCACCATGGCGAACAGATTGGGGCTGGTAGGGGCGGACTGCGTCAGGAACCGGGCAAGCACGCGGAAGGACTCGGCCCCGTAAAAGTCATCGGCATTGATGACTGCGAACGGGCGGTCGAGGAAAGGGGCAGCGCACAAGACGGCATGACCGGTGCCCCAGGGCTTCACACGATTAGGTGGAAAGTGGTGCCCCGGCGGCACCATGTCGAGTTCCTGGTAAGCGTAATCAACTCTGACGTGCTCCGCAAAACGGCGCCCAAGGGCCTCCCGGAAGTCCCGCTCCATGCCCCGGCGAATGACGAAAATGAACTTCTCGAAGCCCGCCCGCCTCGCGTCGAAGACCGCATAGTCAAGAACCACCTCCCCGCGGGGACCGACGGGTTCCATCTGTTTCAATCCGCCGTAGCGGGCGCCGATGCCGGCCGCCAGAATAACTAAAGCAGGGGCTGAGTTCAAAAACTTGATCGGAGACGCTACTGCCCCGCAGGAACTGCGCAAGCCCAAACTCGAGCAAAAGTGGCAGCACTTAGAAAAGTCGCAGCCGCACGAAAACTCCCCCTCGTGCGGCAACGTCTGCATCTGATGTTAGCGCTGGCGGAGACTCCACAAAGCCGGATGTGCATGCCACCAATGGCAGCATTGGTTAGAAGTGGGAATTGGTGGCTGGGGGCGGAATTGAACCGCCGACACAAGGATTTTCAGTCCTCTGCTCTACCAACTGAGCTACCCAGCCAAAACCATTGATACACCGATGCGAAATGCACTTCCGCACATTTCGGTTTGACCGCGTGTATTCTTTTGTGTATTCTTTTCCACAGCATGAAACGCAGTGGAACGCGATACAACGTGGCGCAACGGCTTCCGCGCCGGAAGGCCGATCAATTCAACAAGGTCTTCAACGACAATAAAAAGCGCATGCGCAGCCTTTGGGAACGCAAAGGCGTATTTTACGCACAGCTCGATGCCAATAACGGCAAGCAGTATAAGTATCCACTGCATGAGGCGACTACTGTGCCACAGGCGGTCACCGAAATGCAAGCGCTGAAAAAACTGCAGCGCGAGGGCAAGCTCTACCCGCCTGGCCTCACCCAGGTGATGGTCGCAAAAGAAGGCACAAAAGAATGCACAGGCGAGGCGAAGAGCATCAAGGACGCGATCGAAGGCTACCAGTCTGACCGGAACACGCTCCAGAAGAAGGACCCCGCAACCTGCGCCCGTGAGGACTCCAGCCTGAAGAAATGGGTTGTTGGCTTCGGTGAGCGCCCCCTGAGCTCCGTGGACGCGAAGATGTACAAGGACTACGCCATCTTCTGCAAAGAGCATGCAGCGCAACGGCCGATTCCGAGAAACTTCCGGGGGGACGATATCAAGGACTTGCGTGCTCTGGTTCTTGGACTTGCGGACGAATCTGACCCCGTCTCCATTTGGCTCATGGAGCGCCTCGCCGGGAGGATTCGCGCCCTGCTTGCGTGCGAAGAATTTCCCGACGCCGAGGAGGTGGCGCGGTCCAGGATGGCCAGATACCTCAATAGGGTCTGCAAACGCGAGTGCATCTATACGGCGGCGCGCTTCGCGGGGGTGAAATTGCGTCATGAAACGCGACAGCTACTTGGCCAAAAGCCAGCCGAAGGACGGGTGCCCGAACTGAACCGCCTGCTCCTTGAGGACAAGTTCTCGCACCATCTCCTCCGGCAACCGGTCAAGGGGCGGTGCAGCGGAAGGAACATTGATCTGGGGATTATCGCGATGAACCACGTGCTCGATTGGGCGATTATCGAGCATTGGCTGCCCGACGATTTCCGAAAGCCGGTCTGGGACGCAATGGCGGAGGAGCCGGCGAAGGACCGGCTCCTGGAACCGGAGGAGATCGACCGGCTCTGCCAGGCCGCCCTGCTGGATCAGGAAGCCTTGGAAATGCTGGATCCACGAATCCGGCACCTCCGTGCGGCTCAATCCGTTACCGGCCAGAACTTCCACGATTACCTCCGGCTCCTGCGGTGGACCGGCGCCCGCGAACAAGAGACCGTCCGCCAGCGCTGGAGCAACGTCCACTGGAGTGAGAAGAAGGTGCGGGGTTATCTTCATTTCCCGGGGGAGGAAGCCAAAGCGGGCGGAGGCGAAGCCGCCGAACCGCGTGACCTGACGCTAAGCGACCAGTTGGAGACTCATCTTCGGGAGATGCATACGCGTCGGGATCCCGGCACAGACTGGATGTTTCCCAGCGACCGGCACGATGGGCCGATCCTCTCGTTCCGAAGACAGCTTGAGCGGGTCAAGAAGGCAACCGGAATCAGAGACGTGACGTTCCAATACTTCCGTCACTGGTTCATCAGCCATTGCGTCATGGCGGGCATTGACTACAAGACGATCGCGTACTGGGTGAGCCATCGAGATGGCGGTGTGTTGATCGGCCGGCTGTACGGCCATTTGGATAAAGCCCACCCGGCCAAGATGGCGAAGAAGTTGAGCTTCCATTTTGAATGAGCAGCGCCTCTGCCGGTCTGCATGTACTCCGGGCTGAAACCGGTTAATTGAGGCAGGCCTCAGCCGGACCTTAGGCGCTGCACCGCACGGTAAGCTGCACGCGCCTCCGTGCTAGAGGGTGGTGTAGCCGGCAGGGTAACCCTGCCAGATTATCGCCGTCCACCAGAAGAACAATTGGTTGACCCACTCGATTTTTGCCAGCGGGGCGAGCGGCAGGTACATCAAGTTCACTTCTTCGGGAAGGAAGGCCGGTTGAAATGCATCCTTTGTCGCCCAGGCAACGGGACCGGTGCTGAGGACGTAGAGCGGCAGGCAAATCGCCAGCCACAGTGCCACCCGTTGGGTGCGGCGAGAGAAGCAAGGCCTGTCGAGCGATGTTTTCATCCGAACCGGTTCCGTTCTCGGGTGTGAATCGTAACAAGGCCCGAAGTTAAGGCCAGCGGTTAACTCCTGCGCGTCGCACCACAGCGCCGCACCGCGTAACGAAACGTGAAGATCGCTCAGGGGGTCGTTGATTTTCTCACGCTACCGATTCTCCCTGTCGCGGAAGAACGCGGAGCCAGTTCCTGGCCTTGGCTCGCATACTCGCGGCACCGCAGTCAGCCTTTGCCCATCCACGTCCCCGGGACGGCCTGGGACCAAATCCAACGGCGCTTACCCCCCCCAGCACAGAAAGCCGGGGCCTTGCCAGGGGCCAGAACGGGCCAAGCCACTAGTGCAAAAGCGTAAAATTCCAACTAAAATCATCATTTTGGCTGGAACTTTTTTTGCGGCTCCCCGCTCGTTTTCGAAACGCTAGGCTAACTAAATCGCTAAAATGTTAGACATGGTAAAGCGTTTTGCAGACCAAAGTGCGCTGATCAGCCTGGCCGGCGGGATGGAGTACATCCTGTGGCTGACTGTTATCGGCAAGTCGCGCACGACCGGCTGGCGCTGGCGCCAACCGGGTCCCAACGGGGAACCGCCACGCGTGCGGTGCTGCAAGATCGACAATACCTGGTACATCTCGGCGAAGGAAATCGCACGCTTCTGGGATCGGGCGGAAGCGGGCGAATTTGAAGGGGAATTTAGCGGCGTCTGCGCTGAGAAGCAGGCGGTGTGATTGTGGCCAACCATGCGGGACCCGTGGCAGGCCCCTGTTCCCGAACCCCCCTCCAACTCGACTCGGCGCACTGAAAGCCGTCAGCCAGCCTGACGAGGCTCGCCCTGGATCGGGCGGCCATGTCACGCGGTACTCGGCCCAGCCCCGCCGGGGATTCACCGGCGGCCTCTCTTGCTCACTTCCCTTACCTCACGATGATGCGGCTTCCCGTCCTGGCTTGCACTCCGGGGCCTCTCGAATGAAGCCGGCCGGCAGCAAGACGCGGCAGCGGTTCACGCATGGCGGGGGCGCTTTCGGGCAAAAGCAGGACCGTTTCGATGTAGGCTTTGTCCATCACGGCTTGAGCACCAGCGTCGTGCCGTCCTTGAGACGAGCGGTCCAGCGGCTCCGCCCCAGCCGGTTTCCTATAGCTTTTTTCGCCGCGGCCGCCCACGGCAGATTCAGTTCCTCGGCCCAGCGCGAGCACAGGCGGACGACTTTGACGCGCCGGCACTTCTTGAGCAGCGTAGCCAGCACCTCCGGCCGCAGGGCTCTGGCACCCTCCATGATGTTGCGGGCCTCTTCGATTCCCTGGTGCACCCCGACTTCGCTCAGCAGCTCCAGCAGCGCCCTCTCCGGCACGGACACAAGAACGCCACCGGGCGTTTCCGGCAGTGGCTGTATTCCGAAGTCCTTCGGCAGTTTGGAAAAAGGGTTGCGCGCGGTGTAACGGGAGACGAAGAGCTTTTGAAACCAGTCCGGCAGCCTGCTCTTGCCCTCGCCCCACAACGAGAGTGGTTCACGAGCCGGCAGATTGTGGCGGACACCCCGCCACGCCAGGGCTGTCTTGCCTCCGACGTGAAAGCCGGCGACTCGGCCGGACAGGAACCTCAGGCAGTCCTCCCGGCGCAAGGTATCCCTTGGAAACATGAACACCCCCCGCCCCAGCCGCTCCAGCCACCCGGATTTCAAATAATGATGCGCCAGGGCCGATGATACGCCCAGTTTCGCCAGTTCGCGATGATCGAACGGCGTCCCCCGGGGGAACGCCGTCTGCAGGCTTCTGATTAAATTGGGGCGATTAGTTAAAGCCGCGCTTGAACAATGGCGCCTAGATCAAGCAGGCGGCAAGCTAGTTCAAGGACTCGAAAGCCTTCACTCCGAGCTCTTGGGCAGCCTGGTTCCGCCGGCTGACATTCTCCCGCTTCAACCCGTCCGCAGTTCACCCTTGTCCCGGAGGGCAGGCCGCCGCGTCAGCGGCGGCCGAAATATTTCCGGTTCCCGGCCAGTCACTGATCCTGACACCCGACTTCTCCCTCCCAGGCCGATCGCCGCTCCCGCCGGTGCAAAGTCGGCTACGCCGATACGACGACGCCGACAGACAATGAATATATCAACTATGACCAATACTCGTTCTCGTTTGCAGAATCTGACCACTTCTCCGTCCACCGGCCCTTGGCCCGATAATTTGGATGCCTCGCGTGGTGCGGCGCAACTGGGTATCGCAAGCCAGGTATGGGTGCACCACGACGTTGTGGACAACTACGGCGAACTGGATCCGGGCGTCGGCCGCAACGTGGTTGGCGCGGTGCTCGCGGTGCTGGGCTCCCACCTCGCGGGCGGAGGCTCGTTCGCGGGATCCGAGGTCCTGCCGGCCTGCCTGCGGCGGCGCGAGGATGGCCAACCGGTGGAGGTGGACCTCCTCGTGCGCCGGCTTCGCAAATCGGGTCGCGAGTGCCTCGCCATTACTGCCGCAGGGGAGCGGCCGGCAGAATTGTGACCAGCCAACCCGGAATTCCACGCACCCCACGCTCGATTTCACTGCACTACCCAAAAGCTGAAACGTGAATAGCCTGTTTACCAAGCAAGAGGACGAACACCGGTGGAATGCCATCGCGGAGCCAGACCATGAGGTGACGCAAAAGACCTTTTGGCGATTCTATCGGGGGCAGGGCTCCAGCCGGCGTGTGTTGAACTGCGCCGTGCCGGTGTCTTGGGCTCGCGAACTGACCCAATTCGCGATGCCGCGGGCCTGGTCTTTCCACAAGTGCCTGATCGCGTCGGGCACGGGCAATTTCCCTCCTGGGCTGGGCGACTGGCGTTACACACCCAAGATCAAGCCCGAGGCTCAGTTGCCCCAGATGGCGAAGCTGAGCAGCGAGCAGTCCAAGCTGATCGGCTCGCCCTGGTTCCAGTCTCCGTCGCAGGCGGCGGGGATGGCCCTGAACGCGCGCCACCTGCGCTACCACTATGAGCTCTGGCATGACATCAAACCTCAGGTGCTCCGAGGGCTTCACACCACCCTGGTATACGTCACTCCCCAGATCGGGTTCGCGCTGACACCGCATATCCAGCTCCGTAAGGCCTTCTGGTATCTGAGTTCGCTGTCGCGCTACTGCGGCCCCGTCCAAGTTTTCCCGGCCAAATACCTTTACCCGGTGGCGAACCTGGGCGGGCTGGCGGACATGCCGGCGCCGATCTTCGCCGACATCCTCCCAAACACCGGCGGTGTGAGTGTCCCCGTCATAGAGTCTACGCCCGATTGCTGGGGAGTCTTGGCCTACTTCGACCGCAATGGAAGCTACTACGGGTTCCCGTTTTCCCACGCGACCAATCCAGACACCGACGTGACGCTTCAGGATACTGAAGCGGGTGCCATGCTCCTGCCCTCGGGCGAGCGGGTTACGGCCAGGAAATCCGAGGCACACGTTTATGCGACCCTGGACGAAAAGCTCCGCGAGGAGTTGACGCTAGATCGCGATGGCTTTGAGCAAATCCGCTGCCTCGTGAGGGGGACCGTCACGCACGACGGCCTGCCCTTCCAGCTCCCGGTCGAAATGCAAGGCATGGTCTATGCGATCGTTTTGACCCATTGGGAGATGACCTTGGACAGGCCGGGGGACTTGACCGGCTATGCGCTCAAGACTCGGCACGCGGCTATCCGGGGCTTCAACTACTATCAGCGGGTGGAGCCCTTCTACAGCAACTTCATGCGCTTGATCGAGGAGTTGAGCAGGAACCCCGACTTCCGGACTTACCCGCTGGCCACGCACCTCACTTACAACTGGCTGGGGGGTAACCTGAGGATATCCAACCAGCCGTCGCCCTCAGAGCGGGAGATCGGCGCCAACCTTGTTCGCCACTACTACCTCCAGCAGCTGGACTGGATGGCCGGCGTCATGAATCTCTGGAACCACGCCTCCTTTCGCGCCGGGGAGGATCTGCAAGGGACGCTGGGCAAGGATGGGCTCTTCTTCCACCAGATGCGCCGGCTGCTTCGATTTGATTCGCGCTATTACCAACGCCCGTCGGCGCGAGTGTCGCCGTGGCCCGATCTGCACCCGGGCTGGCTGGAACTGGACCAGACAGGCCAGACGAACTGCCTGCCAAGGATCTCATGACTACGCAAACCCCTTCCCCGTGGTGACCCTGTCCGACCCTCGTAGAAGAACCTCATCAAACACGAAAGGAAAAATCATGAAAATTAGAGTTCTAGGCATGACCGTTTTTGAACTGCAAAGAGACCCGCCCGCGCTGCACCCTGATAAACCTTCGGGCCCGCGAGCGGCCACGGCGAAGCCACGATGCCCGATGCCTGCCGCCGTTTCGCCCCCGCTCCGCCCCTTAGCCGACCTCCACGCGGCGGCGGAGTTTTTGCCCCGCACCTCCCGCGGAACCCTCGACGTGAATGCCACGCTCCGGTTGTTCGGACTCAAGGACGCCTCGGTTCTGTGGCAGCAGAAATACCCGTCGGGCAGCGGCGGGGCGGCGCTCAAGCGGGCGTTGGGGGCCCTGGGCCGCAAGCCAGCGGTGCCTCCAAGGCGGATTCGGCAGGATCCGCAAGGCGTGGGTTCGGGCGCGAAGCGACCGGCGGCGCCCGCGGCCGCGTCCACGCCCCCGGCCAAACCGCGGGCCGTCCCAACCCAGTCCGGAAAGGATGCCTCGGCGGAGGGAGAGATCGAAGCGACCTTGCTGGCGCGAGACGCCGACGGGCGCATTGATATCGCCGCTTCCCTCCAGATGCTGGGCCTGGCGACTCCGATATCCCTGTGGAGTGGCAAGATTCAGCCCGGCTCGCTGGAACACGAATTGAAGAAGGAAATCGCCCGCCTCTTGGCCCGGGGTGAAACCGTGCATGGTATCACGCGCGCCGACATCGGCCTGGCGGTTTGAAGCACCTTATGTTGCCCCCTACCTTTGAGCCCGGCGACCAGGTTGTCCTCCGGGACGACCGAAGTGAGATCCGAGGCGTGGTCGGCGCCGTCCAGGGAGCCGAAATCACCCTTCGCACCGAGGGCGTTCGCCGGTTGGTGCGCAGGACCGAGCCGATCCCAGCCGCGCGCGAGACTCTACCGCTTCCGCCGATCCACGAAAGGTTGACGCTCCTATCCCAGCTCGTGGAGATGATCGCGCACAAGCTCGCGCCAAGTCTCATCCTCGTCGGACCTCCTGGGCTCGGAAAGACCCACGAGGTCACGCGCACGCTCAAGGCTCTGGGACTCGAAAAGGATCACGACTACCACCACATCCGGGGCTACGCTTCCGCGCGAGGGCTATATGAGACGCTGTATAATCACAACGGCCGGATCATTGTATTCGATGATTGCGACAACGCCTTGACGGATGCCGTGGCGGTGGAGTTGCTCAAGGGCGCGCTCGACTCCTACGACGTTCGGTCCATTAGCTGGCTCAGCGCCTCCAAGAAGGCCGGGCCGATTCCGCCCAAATTCGATTTCACGGGCGGCGTGGTCTTCATTTCCAACCGCGCACTGGAGGAAATCGACGCGCCCGTTCACACGAGGAGCCTCGTAATCGACTTGCGAATGACCCGCCCGGAAATCCTGGAGCGAATGGAAGCTCTGCTGCCCAGCTTCAAAACCAATGCCACGCTCCAGCAGCGGCGGCTGGCCATGGACTTCATCCGCCGATGGGCGCCAAGCATCCAGCAACTCAGCCTGCGCACTTTCGTCTCGGTGGTGCGCATCATCCAGGCCCATCCGCGCAACTGGGAAAGACTGGCAATCTATGCGGCCACCCGGTGAAGCCGCAGCCCAAGCCTTGAGCGCATAGGTCCCCGACCAAAGGCCACCGCCGCCGCTGGTATCGGCGCCCTGACGCAGGCCAAGCGAAGAACGCCGCCAGCCCAGTCCGACTGGAGTCCCGCTTGCTGGAACCGGGAGCCCCCAGGGAGTCCTCACATCTGAGTATCCTGCGGACTCACAATCAGTCTCCCCTTTGCGTCCCCAAATCCACTTCTGGCAGCGCGTCCCGCGGCCGGCGGAGAAAACCGCCCCAAACATAAAACGCCGGCCCGCTTGGAAGCGTAACGCCGAGCCGGGACAGCAAGGAAATGAGAACACGAAACGAAAGGACAGAAATGAAGAGGAAGAACGCAATAATACAGAAGACCGAAATCCGCCTCGACCCCCGATACGCCTCGGCGCGCCCCTGGGATTGGAGGCTGTGCCGGACGTGCGAATCCCTGATTCCGCACCGGTGCCCCCGTTGCGGGTCGGACCAGATCAGCGACGAACCCAGCCACATCATCCGCGCGGCGCTGGCCCAGTTCGGCCCACCGCCGTCCTTGTTCAAGGGGTAACCTATGCACCAGGCCCCCAGCCAATTCCAAGAGGTCGAGCGGATCCTCCGCGAGAACGAACAACTCCACCGGCGCGTGGGCTGCCTCGAGGTTCAGAACCAGCGGCTGTCGGAAGAACTCCGAAGGGCCTCCCTGCAGATGGAGCGGATCGCGGCCATCGTAAAGGAGCGGCCGCGATCCTCCGTGGAGTAACGGGAGGCGCCGGAGGGCGTGAAACATAACCGAATCTTCCGAAGGCGGAGCTATCGTCTCTCGGCCCTGCGCGCCTCGCTGAGGGATGTCACTCCCACTGCGCGCCAATGGGGCTTCCTGTTCGCGATGCGCATCCAGCAGGACTTGCTCAGGAGCTTTATCCTGGCCGACGTGATCGACGACGAGGGCTACTACCTGGTAGGCCGGATCACCCTTCTGGTCGATGCCGTGCTCCAAGGACGTCTGCGGCGCGAATTGGTGAGCTATGGCAAGTACCTCGGGTTCCACCTCAAGCTCATGGTCCAGCATCGGCGGAAGGACGCTCCGGAGATCCTGGACTTGGAGGTTGTGATCGGCCCCTGCGACGCCCGCCGGCCGGCGGCGTACGTGTGGCTGGTCCAGCCGCCGGCTGACCCGTCGTTCTAGCTTCGGTCAAAAGCCGGAAAGAAACGCCTCCGGAGGGCTATTTCCCTGCGCTGGTGTGCGCGACCCGCAGCAACACGGAGGCTCCTCAACGCCTCACGGCGAAAACGCGCCAAAGGCAAAACAACAATAAGCACACACCGAACAATGAAGAAACACCGTCCTAACCACATCCAAGAGAAATCCGCGATCGCCGGAGCCGCAGTCGATTTGACCGCCGTATTCCGGCGCGCGGGCTTGCCCCACAAGGTCCTCGCCTCTGTCCGATTTGCCGTCCGTCACCGGTTTACCGGTGCCGCTGGCGAGAACCTTGAACACTACGCCCTGATATGGACGGTGCGCTGCACGCTGACCGAGTGCCTGCCGGCCCGCCGGTTCCGCACCTCGCGCGGCGAGCTGATCCTGATCGAGTACCCCGGCTTCCCGGATGGCAACGGACAGGACAATCCCGTCGTGATCGCAGCCTTGCAGCCCGCCGTCGGTCTCATTGAGTTGCTCCTGCCGGAAGAACTCGCCGATCTGACCTGAACCACAGTCGTAACAAACAACAAAAGGAACTTCCCATTATCTCCCATCAACAGCTCTTCGGTTGCACTCGCGCTCAAGCCCTGCAGCGCGGCCTCGTCCTCGACATCAGCCCGACGGCGCGCCTTGCCTTCATCGAAGCGCCCATCGCCGTCACACCAAAGTTGTGGCGCAGCATCGCCCCCGATAACCCGCTCCGGCTGGAGGATCCGCGCCTCCTATGCCTCTGCTGGTCCGCCCTGCTGACGGTTCTTACCCACACTTCCACCCGCGAGGAGTTTGAGCCTTACCGCCACACGATCTGGTTCGATGCGGTGGTCCTTGGCCGGCGAGTCAGCGTCAAGCTCATGACCCACCCGGGCGATGGCCGGGAACCCGTTATGACCCTGCTGACCGAAGCGGAGTCGGGCTTGACCGAATCCTGAGGCGAATGCACGACGGCAAGGTTTTTGCAGGCGGACCAGCGGTTCGTTTATGTCACAGACGTCTGTGGGCTTCTGCCGTGGCCCATGCGCTCCAGGTCCCGCCCGAAAGCCCAGCATGCCACCCGATGATCTGATGATGATCTGCTTGACCCTTCAGCCGCTGGTTCTGATCCTAATCTTCGATGGAAAAAGAGCAACGCCCACCAGAGCCTACGCTTTCAAAGCCGGGTAATCAGAACCTCGACCAGCTTTTCAAGGAGGTGATGCGAGCCGCGGAGGTGGAGATTTTTGGGCCCAGAGACCTCTATTCAGCGCAGGACGCCGACTTCCTGCCGACTTGCCTGGCAGACCCGCAAGTTCGCGAATCCCTTTTGCTTACCCTGAATGAATGCCTGCGCCGTGCGACCCGGGTCTACAAGGAGCTTTGGGGCTTCGTGTCGAACGAATGCCGTTCAGCACCCTCCGGCGCCCCCTCCGACCGCCCGCCCAGGACCCGCCGGTTAGGGCATCTGGCAACCTGCATCACCATTGAGATTCACAATTCGGGGATTTCGCTCAGCGTGTGCGCAGAGAAGCTGCCTGCCTATTTCGGCGATGTCGAATTCCAGGCGCATCTGCGCCATACCCTGAACAACTGGCTACGGCTCACTCAACATATTCGCGGGCAGATACGCGCAATCCTGTCCCACCTCGAAGCCCACGGGCAGTTGATCGACTATGCGCCGTTCCACGAGGAGCGACCGTAGGCCTCGCAGCCGAAGCAAGCCGCGCGAACAGCGCGGGCGGTAGCGTCGCCTACCTGCCGCAATGAACTGCGGGGTTGTGGAGGCTGGAAGGTTACTAGCGGCAGTCAGCTCGATTCCCCTGGATGCCTTGGCTCCTCCTGCCGGGGCGAAACTTTGCCGCCCGCGCTCGCCGAGGGAGATGGTTGATGATCGCGGGGCGGTGCCCCTATGAATTCCACGCCTTCGAGGGAACAGGTGAATCGCGTCGCGCGCTGGGTAACAGACCAATCGGCCACTCGCAGCCTCCCGGTTACAAGCCGACCGTGCTTGCCTTTCGCTTCTCTCATGCCTGTCTTGTAACTCCACTGCCAGCGGAATCCAACTAACTTTCGATTGTCCGGCGATTGCCCCCCTGGCCGGCCGACTCCGCAATCAAGGGCAAGACCCGAGCTTGCTGGGGCCTCGTCGTTACCGCCGGAATTCCAATCTCAAGATGGGGCCGTGCCTTGTTGTCAAAGTCATCCCGTTCGCCTTGTGACGCCCGGGGCAGGCCTCGAGCCAGAAGGCGGCTCCAAACCGGCCCAAGGAGGTAACCAACCCCTTCACAAGAGGGGATGGCTGGGGAAGCCGCGACGTTTTTCCCGGTTCGTGATGCCCGGCAAACACAAGCCGTGGAAAATCATGAATTCGAGGGAAAGGAACCGCAACCGACGCAGCAAGGGTTGCCGCTCAATGAGCTGCTTGCGGCCGCAGCCGAACCAACGCAATACCGGGCCCTGCTCCGGTTCGCCAGGTGGCGCCTCAAGTCGCTGAACGCGGTTCCGGAAAACAGGCGGGCTCTGGCCGGTTTGGATCCCGAGGACCTGATTGCCCAGGCATGGCTTCAGGTTTCGTTGGGAGGACTGAATCCGAGGCTTGGGCGCCAACTCTCGCCTGGCAACCGCGCCAGCATCCGAGCTTTCGTGGTTTGCCTCAAGGGCATCATCCGAAGTAACTCCACCAACCTCCTCAAGAGCGTAGGTGCAGGGCAGGAGCATCTGCCCCTCGGTGACGAATTGGAGATGCCCGACGCGGTCGACCCCGCCGATCCGGCCGACTTAAACGCGCAGTTGATCCGCCGCGATTTGCAGCGGGTCGTATTCGAGCGATTGTATCGCGCGGTCGCGACTATGCCGGCGCTCCTGCCGGCCATCAGGGACTGGGAGCAGAACTTCCCGACCGCCGGTCGGATTGGCGAGAGCGGCCAGGATCGCAACCTGGACCATCGGATCCGCAGGCTGGTTCGCGGAATCCTCGACGACTTGGCCGGCGAGCTGGGGCCGGACAATCCCGGCGGCAGAGAAATGCTGCTCTAAAGCGTCCGGCGGGCGCCCGGCAGGCGTTCCTTCTCCCGATCCAGCCGCAGACCGCCTTGGGTTGGTAGACTCCCGCTCGCCCCTCTTTGTCTGCCGCGTCCCCTCACCGAAAAATAGGGCTCGCCGCATTTTTCATAAAACAAATTCCCGACTTTTTAGCAGTACATAGGTAGAGGGCCTCGTGCCCCGAACTTATGGAACAAAACGATACATTATACGAACGTGCCCGGCAGATCCTCCAGGGAGAGCCGGAGATGGGAAAGCAACGGCTGGCGGACCGATTGGGGGTGCGAACGCCCACCTCCCGGCGGTTGTTGCACCGGTTCCGCGGGGAAACCCAAGGCCACAGCCAGGATCCGGTGTATCAAAAGGTGCGAACGCTGAAGGACGCAAATCCGGAGTGGGGCGCGAGCCGGATCGCCGAAAAGCTGGGCATCACGGTTGACCATGCGATGATGCACTTGGCCCGCTGGCTGGGGGCCCAGAGCTACCAGGGAGGCGGCTCGCCGCCCTCCCGCCGCGTCGCCCCCGCGGAGCCCGCCACTTCCGCGACGTCAGCTCCGGAGGTGCCCTCCGGTGGCAGCACCCTCCAGGACGATATCAGCAGCGACTCACGCGATCTCTGTTGCCGCAGCCCCAACATTCGCACGTTGGACGATCTGATCGTTTATGCTCAGGTCGATACGAGGATCTGGGAGGTGGATCGGCACGTGATCAATCGCTGGGAGATCGGGACCCGCGGGCCGACCGGAGAGATCCTGACTTCGCCGCTCTGGCAAATCAAAGTGTGGCTCAGGCGGCATCTACTGGAGAGCCGCCTGGAAGAGCTTTTTCAGAAGATCCTGGCTGAGTTCCGTAAGGAGGCCCCGGAACACCGGGAGTTGCCTCCCCCTTCCACCGGGCAGGGCTTGTTAGAGGTCAGCATTCTCGACCTGCATCTGGGGAAACTGGCCTGGGGAGAAGAGACGCGCAGCCGAGACTACAATGCAGAAGTAGCCAAGCGCATGTTCTGGGACGCGCTGGAGGACCTGGTCGGCAAAGCCAGCGGCTTTAAGCCGGCGAAATACCTGCTCGTGGTTGGCAACGATTTCTACAACACCGACATCCTCGGCCGCACCACGACCGCGGGCACCGTCCAGGATGAGATGCTCCGGTGCTTCGATTCGTTCGCGCAGGGTCGAGCGCTTATCGTGACTGCTATCGATTGGCTGGTAAGAAAGGCGCCGGTCCACGTGGTTGTCGTCAGCGGCAACCACGATACTCAGAGGACCTACTTCCTTGGTGAGGTTCTCCAAGGCCGCTTTCACAAGACCGCTGGGGTGACCATCGACAATGGCCCCAGCCAGCGGAAATACGTGTCCTGGAGGAACAATCTTATAGGATTTACTCATGGTTGCCATGAGAAACACCAATCATTACCAATGCTCATGGCCAACGAACAGCGAGCCGCCTGGGCCACCGCCCAACACAAGGAGTGGCATCTAGGGCATTTTCACTCCAAGAGTTCCAAAATCTTCTATCCTAATGCTGAGCATCAGTCTGTCTTAGTCAAGGTCGTGCCCTCCCTCTGCCCAGCCGACGCGTGGACTGCGAGCATGGGCTATTCGAGCAAGCTGGCCGCCGAAGCCTATTACTGGGAGGACGGTTGCGTCGCGACGTTCAGCCATAGTCCCAGCTAGGACTCCAGATGAGCGGTGCGCTCCTTGATCCAGCGATCGTTTGCTGGCAGTGCGACGATCCGGCTTTGAACTACCGCGTCGAATTAACGGAACTAGTGCAGCACACGCTGATACTAGGATCGACGGGCAGCGGCAAATCGACCCTCCTCATCGATGCCACCCGGCAGTTGATCGCCCACCAAGCCCAGTCGCCCAAAGACAAGATTGGATTGCTGATCCTGGACGCCAAGGCGGATGATCTGGTGGCTCGCGTGCAGGAGGCCGCCCTCCGGGCCGGACGGGCCTCCGATGTCCTCGTGTTTGGCCCCAGCGGCGACTGCGGCATGGACCTGTTCGGCGCGCTGCAGGGCCAGGCGGGTGGCAGCGGGACCGACCCCTCGGGCCCACTGTCATTGAGGTTGGGTGACATAGTATTTGCCTACATTCATAACCTGCTGATAATCAATGATTTGGGTTGTACTTTTTCGTTAGCACCCCCATTAACCTGGGGATGCAAACGATTATCCACGACATTCCCGATTATCGGTTCATCCGACGAGTTTGATCCTGGCTTGGTGTAGGGCGAGGAGTTTGAGGATGAAGAAGGCTTCGTCCCGATAGCCATAGGCTTGGCGGGTGAGGGTCTTGATCTTGTTGTTGACGCCTTCC
>Ga0326728_10001919_pt1 | contig 71188 bp, 64 predicted proteins | sample MB3enrmetagenome_FD_207602 | JGI IMG/M metagenome (GOLD analysis project Ga0326728, IMG submission 207602) | Lab enriched peat soil microbial communities from McLean, Ithaca, NY, United States - MB31MN | ecosystem: Environmental > Terrestrial > Soil > Wetlands > Peat | place: USA: New York... | reverse complement strand
GCAAGCTGGCGTGGCTGTTGGCGACGGATGAAAACGGGGGCGTGCGCAACGCGGGGCAAGCCGTGCAGTTGGCGGAGCGGTTGTGTGTGGGGGCGGGCCAGCAGCAAGCCGATGCGCTGGAGGTATTGGCGGCCGCGTATGCCGAAGCCGGGCGATTCAGCGAGGCAATTCGGGTGGCACAAAAGGCGCTTGAGTTGGCGAGTGTCAATGGGCCGCCAGGACTGGCGGTGCGGATTTCAGAACAACTGAAGCTGTATGAAGAGGGCCGACCCTATCATGAGAGGTTGGGATCTCCGTCGTCGAGTTGATGATCGCAGTCCACAACGATGCTGAGCCGGATCTCTCCGATGGCGAACGGGCGCTGTCGTCCGACCGGTTCGATGTGCTCGCTATACAGGGGCGTATAAACATCGCTGCATAGTGGCATCAAAGAAACGGTTCCAGCAGTCCCTTGGTTTTTTCAGGATGTTTCTGGACGTCGCGGGAAGTCCAGAACAAGCTGGTGCACAGATCGGCGGGCTTTTTAAAGAAGCGGTTTGCTGGTGGCGTGGCGACGTGTGGAAGGCCAGAGCCGCTCCTGCGCACTGAGTTCGGGAGAGTATTTCGGCGACGGAAAGACATCCACGTGCCGCCGCTCTTTTTGAAACCAAGCCCACCCTTCTGGATGCGTTTGAGAGGACGCGTTGTCTTGAATGAGGAAAATTCCATGGCTGCGGCGATAGCAAGTCGGCAGGAGGATGTCTTGGAAGATTGCCCGGTAGTTCAAGAGTTGAAATACTCGGTCTGGTGCCGGGAAGCGAACCGAGCTTATTGCAAACTGACCGCACTGAGAATCTTCTGGGTGTAGCGTTCGCCGCGAGTGGGGATTTCCGGTCGGCAGTTGAGGGGATCCCGGGTTTGATGCAAGGTCGGACTCTGCCGAAAAGACGCCATCCACATGGATGATCACAGCGTCTTGGGCTGGGGCGCTTTTTTTAGAGTCGGATGGGTGTAACGAATCCACTTGTTCTGTGCCTTGTGGTCGGCTTGCACAAGACGCGTGGTCGGTCGCTGCACCGAGCATCCCCGCCGATGGAGGAGTTTGCGCCCGTGGCCCGGATGGTACTGGATACCAAATTCCTTTTGGATAACGCCGGCCAGGACGGGAGAGGTCCAAACTCCGGTCTTCAGACCGTAAGCCACCGGACCGCCTTCAACGATGTCGTGGAGTTGCTGGCGCTGCGCCGGGTTCAGTTCACAGGGCCGTGCGCTGCGATAGCCTTCTTGGATCCCTTGCTCGCCCTATTCATTCCAGCGGCACACCCCGGTGTGGACGCGCGTGCGGTAAACCTGAAGCCAGTCGGCGATCTGAGGAGACGTGTGGCCATCGACTCTGAGCAAAATGGCCTGCAGGCGTGGCACCACTCGTGGAGCCCGGTCGGTTTGAGCCTCTTGGCGCAAGGCTAGCAGTTTGCGGCGAATGCGGGAGTTGGCATTGGCGAGAATCGGTCTCGTGGTAGTAATGTCGCGTCACTCAAACGCGCATCGTGCGCCGAGTCCGCAGAAGAATCAAAGGGAAAACTCTCCCGGGAAAACTCTCCCGGGATGGCGACTTCCTGCCAGACTCGAAAACGATGGGCGGCGCAAAACGCCGTTCTGGCCAAGGCTTTTCTCACCCAAAATGCATTGCTATTTATCCGCGGCTGTATAGCACCTGTTGCCACAATACCCAAAGCGTCAAATTTGTCGCTCGCGCCCGCGTCATCAGCGAACAGCAGGAGCAAGAGGCTGAGGCGACAGAGGGTGGTGGAGAGAAACTGTCGGGGATTAATAGGCCGTTGCCCAAATCCATTCTTGCTTCTTCCGGTGGAGCGGCGCTTTTGTGAAGCGCCGAACTGGTTTGGGAAATGAAGGCTCGCGCTCCACAGAAGCGAGCTACAACATCGAACGCCACTTGGGCAACACGCCCTCAGGCGTTGATAAGCCTCTAAAGGTGGTTATGAAGAAGGCTTCGGTTCTGGCACAGTGGCCCCAACTATTAACCCAAAGGCAAGGAGCCGGCCATGCCGACCGAAGCCTCGCAGAGTTGATACACAGGTTTGGTGGAGCCACTTCAGGCCAGCGCCTGTCACTTGGGCTGCGGCACTGAACTAGCCGTCAATAGCCAGCGCGCCAAGTTCATCGCCGCCTTGCGGTTCTCGATGGTCAGGTTCGGTGAGGTGACATCGATGTACTCGTTGTAGAACCACGGGTCTCCCACGGCGAAAACCAGTCCCTTGCCAAGTTGAGAGATGGCCATGATGATGTCCTTGCCTTCGCCCTTTTGCTTGTCCGCGATCAGAAGCGCCTTGGCGGGGTCCTTCACGCCCAGTGTGCAGATCTCTTTCATAAAGATCATCTTCACATCCTTGAAGAGCGGATGATCCGGGAACTGCGCTGAGTTGAACGTCCCGGGGCTCCGATCCTTTGCGTTGGGCACTTCGTTGCGGAGATCCTCGTTGAACGTAATCCCAAACCGCTGGGAGAGCTGGTTGAGATGCTCAAATTCGCAGTTGTTCTTGTCGTTGGCGAACAGCGCCAGCACGCCTCCCTCGTTGACCCAGGACACGATCGCGTCGATGTCAGCGGGCTGAATGTAATTGGGCTTGCCCCCGGCAGCCTTTGCCGGAGTGTTCGGGTTGACGATGATGTAGACCGAAAATTTGCGCAGGTCTTGCAGCGTCGGCGCCTTTTCCAGTTTGCCAAGCGTTGCACCGTATTGCTGCCACACGTCTCCAAACTTGGAGTATCCCGAGACGGTGGTGTCATCCCAGATGTAGTGGAACTGTTTGCCGTCGCGCTCTTGGTGGTTGTAAAAGTAATCCAGTCCCACCACCTTGCCGCGCCCCAGTGCCTCAGCGACCGGGGCTTGGGCACCTGCTGCCTCCTGCGCGTCGGCACGGCTCAAAACCATGCCGACCGCCAGAAAAACCAACGCCACAACACTTACAATCACTTTTCGCATGATCTCATCTCCTTGTGTTTAAACAGCATTCGTGAACACGATTACCTCTTCCCATACTTGGCGCCGCTTTTCTTCCATGCGGCACCCAGCCTGCGGTCTTCATCACTCGGCCTGAATGGGCTTGACGGTGAAATACAGAAACGGATTGCTGACTTCGGTGAACTGGTGCGGCAGGCCGGCAGGAACGATGATCACGTCGCCCTGCTTCAGATGACGGGTTTCCCCGCCCGTGATACTGGTGCCGCGAAGCTGACCGTGCTCGGTGATCTTCGCGTCGGCACACGTGCCGCCCGTGACAAACGTCGCCGTACCTTGTATGATGTAGAAAACATCGGTCTCGTACGTGTGGATTTCCACGGGGCCGGGTTTTTCACGCCGGCTCGCCATAACCTTGTAGCCGCGAGTCTCGGCCAGCGTCTGGCCCTTGTCGAATGCCGCTGTCACCTTCGCACTGTCAATATAAGTCGCTGGGGCCGCCGCAACCTGTGCGCGGCCTGTGCTGACCGCGACTGCGAGCAGGGCAATGCTAACAATAATTTTCATCGGTCAATCCTCCTGAGATTGATTTGCGGGGACACGTGTCTTGCGGTCCCATCGCGCAACACTTTCAGCCCCGCCCTTTTGTCGAAACGCCCAAGCATCTCTCCTGACAGCAGCCGAATGTAGCCCAAGGCGAAGACGGGGGCAAGTGTTTCAGCGAAGCTTGCGCAGGAACGGTTGGGTAGGTGGTGAGCCACCCTCCCCGGGTGCGGAAGCTGGAGGCGTTTTCAACTAGGACCCGGAGCGTTCTGCTGGCTTGGGGGTAAGGGCCAGCACAGGGGGCTGGTGGGATAGCCCCCCTGTGCTGGCCCGAAACCGTCGACAAGGAAATAGAAAATGAAATGGACACTTCGCACGGTTAGCTCCTACAGAGGAGTTGTCCAGCTAGCGCGCGCTCGGAAGCCTCGCAAGCCGAAACCTCCTTGGCCAAGTCTGGGAAAGGTGGTCGCTGACAGTGCGCCGGTTCGTGTAGTATGCTGGCATTGTGAGTGCCGCTATTGCCAAGGTTGTCGTCGATCTCGCTCTGGATCGCGAGTTTGACTACCGCATTCCCGCGCGTCTGGCGGAGGCGGTCTGCATCGGGTCGCGCGTGGCGGTTCCGTTCGGCCGGAGGACGGCGCAAGGGTACGTGGTCGGGTTGGCGGACACGTCGGCCTACGGCACGCTCAAGGAAATCGGCGATGTGGTCGGCAAGAAACCGTTGCTCGGCGACAAGATCCTCGAATTGACCCGCTGGATGGGTAAATACTATTGCTGCCCCGTCGAACTGGCGGTGAAATGCGCGCTGCCGGAAGTCGTCCGCAAAGCGAAGATCAGTTGGAAGCAACGGCAGTTCGTCAAGGCGAAGAAGATTTCGATCGAAGACTTCGCGAGGCTGTTGAGGAAAGCAAAGAAGCAGGCCAAATTGTTGCAGGTGTTGCACGGCTCCGACGGGATGTTCGTTTCCAAGCTCATCGAGCGTGCCAGGACGGATGCGGCGACCGTCAAGCGGCTCGCGGCGAAGGGCTACGTCGAGATCAGCGACCGGACGGAGGAACGCGACCCGTTCGGCGGCGAAGTATTCCTGCCGACCGAGCCATTGGCGCTCACGGTCGAGCAGCAGGCCGCGCTGGACTTGTGCAAGACAGCGATTGATGCGACCGATCAGATTTCCTGTGGGAGCAACATTCCTGTCGCGAAGCAACAAGTATCAGGGCAGGCCGGTCGAGGCAAGAACGCCCCTCCCGCGGAAAGTTTCAGCCTGCCGAAGCCGATCCTCATCCACGGAGTCACGGGCAGCGGCAAGACGGAAGTCTATTTGCAGGCCATCGAATATGCGTTGCGTCAGGGCAGGGACTCGATCGTGCTCGTGCCGGAGATTTCGCTGACACCGCAGACGGTCGAACGGTTCCGCGCGCGATTCCCGCAGCAGGAGGTCACCGTGTTGCACAGCCATCTCAGCGAAGGCGAACGGCACGATCAATGGCACAAGATTCGGGATGGCCAATCGCACATCGTCATCGGCGCGCGCTCGGCGGTGTTCGCGCCCGTGCAGGCGCTCGGGTTGATCGTTGTGGACGAGGAACACGAGACGACGTACAAACAGGAGGAAGCGCCGCGCTACAACGCGCGCGACGTGGCGGTGATGCGCGGCAAACTGGAGCGCGCCGCCGTCGTGCTTGGCTCGGCCACGCCATCGCTGGAATCGTTTTACAACGCGCAGCGCGGCCGTTACGCGCTGGCGACGTTGTCGCACCGCGTCGATCACAAGAAGATGCCGCTGATCCGCATCGTCGATATGCGGCAGGAGGCGATGCGGGCGAAGGGCTTGCATGTTTTGTCGCACCGGTTGCGCGACGCGATTCAGGCACGGTTGGAGAAGAGGGAACAAGTGATTCTCTTTTTGAACCGGCGCGGCTACGCGACGCATTTGTTCTGCGCGAAATGCGGTTACGTGGCGTGCTGCCCGAATTGCAGCGTGACATTGACGTATCACCGCAAGGCGGGGCAGCTGGTCTGTCATCTGTGTGGACACGCGGCGGGGGTGCCGAAGCTGTGTCCGAGTCCCGAATGCCGCGATCCTGCGATCCGCTATTCTGGGATGGGCACGGAAAAGGTCGAGGCGGCGATCCAGAAGGCGTTCCCGAAGGCGCGCGTGCAGCGAATGGATTCCGACATGATGACGAGGAAGACGCTCTACAGCGAAATCCTCGGCGCGTTTCGTGTCGGCAAGATCGACATTCTCGTCGGCACGCAGATGATTGCGAAAGGGTTGCACTTTCCGAGCGTGACGCTGGTGGGCATCATTTACGCGGACATGGCGCTGCATCTGCCGGACTTCCGCGCAGGGGAGCGGACGTTTCAATTGCTGGTGCAGGTGGCGGGTCGCGCGGGCCGCGGCGACGTCGAGGGCGAGGTGATCGTGCAGAGTTTTACGCCCTATCATGCTGCCGTCCAGTATGCGCGCCAGCATGACTACCTCGGATTCTACGAGCAGGAGATCGAGTTTCGGGAGCAATTGCGTTGTCCGCCAATCACGCGAATGGTGTGCATCACGGTGCGTGGGCGCAGCGAGGACAAGGCGAGATTCGTGGCCGAGGCGCTCGCCAGGGATTTGAAGAGACGAGTGGCGTCCGATGTGTTGATGGGAGGGCCGACACCGGCGCCAATGGCGAAAATCCAGAATCAGTATCGGTTTCAAATCATCTTGCGCGGCGAGCAGATTGTGAGGTTAACGGACGCGATTACGAGGGTGACGGCGGCCACGAAGCCGCCGGACGATGTGAACGTTACCGTGGACGTGGACCCGGTTTCGTTGTTATGAATGCCCAATCCTTGGCGACCCGGAGGTATCCGGTATGAACCGTGGAATGTTTGTGACTGGAACCGACACCGGCGCGGGCAAGACGTATGTCATGGCAGCGACCCTTGCCGAATTGCGGCGCCGCGGCGTGAAGGCTGCAGCGTACAAACCGATCTCCTGCGGTGAGGGAGGCCGCAATGATGCAAAGATTTACTGGGAACTGATGGAACGCGAGCAGCCGCTCGATCTGCTCAATCCGGTTTATCTCAAGCATCCGCTTGCTCCGAGCGTCGCCGCAAAACTGGAACACCGCCGGATCGACCTCGCCAGAATCGTTGCGGTCTGCCGGCAATTGGTTGCGGACTACGACGTTGTCTTGGTCGAGGGCGCGGGTGGGTTGCTCGTGCCGATTAAACGAAATTACTTTGTCGCCAACCTGGCGAAGGAGTTGCAACTGCCGTTGTTGATCGTGAGCCGGTTGAGCCTCGGAACGATCAACCACACCTTGCTTACCGTGCGGCAGGCGCGAACCATGGGACTGAAGGTGAAGGGCATCGTGCTGAACGACACCACCGGGCGCCGCGGGCTGGCGGAGAAAACCAACATCACTGCCATCCCTGAATTGTGCGGCTTGCCCCTGCTCGGCGTGATGCCGCACGGACCGAAGGGGCGGCGCGCGGCAGCCAGGCGTATCTGCCGCGTGTTGTTCGGCTGATCCGATCCTCGCGCTACGCGCCTTTGGTCGGCGTTTCCATCTTTTTGATGAACGCCGAAAACAGGTCGATCGGCACCGGCAGAAACGTCGTGGTGTTGTGCTCGCTGGAAATCTCTCGCATCGTCTGGAGAAATCGCAACTGCAGCGCGATCGGTTGCGTCGCGATCATCGCGGCGGCCTGCACCATCTTTTCCGCGGCCTGGAATTCGCCCTCGGCGTTGACGATCTTGGCCCGGCGTTCACGCTCGGCCTCGGCCTGTTTGGCCATCGCGCGCTTCATGCTGTCGGGCAGCACCACGTCTTTGACCTCCACCGCCGTGACCTTGATGCCCCACGGCTCGGTCTGACGGTCAATGATCTCCTGGAGCTGCACGTTGATCTTGTCGCGCTGGGCGAGCAACTCGTCAAGCTGCGACTGGCCGAGCACGCTGCGCAATGTCGTCTGCGAAATCAACGAACTGGCCTTGAGAAAGTTCTCCACCTTCACCACCGCCGCCACCGGGTCCACCACGCGGAAATACACCACCGCATCCACGGTCACCGGCACGTTGTCGCGGGTCATGACCTCCTGTTTCGGCACGTCGATAGTGACGACGCGCAAATCCATCTTGACCATCCGATCCACGATCGGGATCAGCAAGATCAATCCGGGCCCCTTCGCGGCCTGCAGCCGGCCGAGTCGGAAAATGACACCGCGTTCGTACTCGCGCAGAATGCGGATCATCTGCGGCAACACAATCGATGCCAAAATGACGAGGACAACGACCCACGGCGCGAGGCTCAGCAAATGAGTGATTAATTCCATGGCTTCCACTCCCGTTACGAGTTTTTCGGTTTCACCTGCAGCGTCAATCCTTGCACGCCGACGATTTCGACTTCTTGATCCTTGTCAATGGACGCGTCACTGACCGCATTCCAATACTCGCCTTCGACGAACACCTTGCCGCCCTGGGCATCAATGCGCGTCAGCGCCTTGACCGTTTTGCCTTGCAAGGTTTCTTTGCCGGCTTTCACCGGCAGGAACTGGGCGCGCAACCCCGCGCCAACGATGAAAACGAAGAACGCCGCCGTCAACAGTGTCGCGGGAATGATCACAGCCAATGATAATTGGAACAACGGTCCCTCCTTGTCAAACAGCATCAGCGAGCCGAGAAAGAACGCCACGATTCCTCCGCCCGTGAGTATGCCGTGCGTCGGCGCGAACGCGTCGATGATAAACAGCGAGATCGCCACCCCGATCATCGCCAGGCCAGCCACGTTGATCGGCAGGATGGCGGCCATGTACAGCATCAGCACCAGCGCAATCGCCCCGACCACGCCCGGCAAAACCGCGCCCGGGCTGCTCATCTCGCCGATGACGCCGTAAATCACGATGATCATCAGCACGTACATCACCTCGGGCCGCCAGATCGCCTGAAACACCCGCTCGCGAGGCGACATCGGAATATCCACCACATCCGCCCCGGCGGTCTTCAACGTTTTTCCATTCACCTCGCGCCCGTTCAATTGCTTCAGCAAATCGGGCTGGTCCTTCGCAACGAGATCGATGACGTTCAATTCCAGCGCCTTCTCCGCCGTGATGGCCGAGCTTTCGCGAACTGATGATTTCGCCCACTCGATGTTGCGTTTGCGTTTCGTGGCGATGGTTTCGATCCAACTGGTGGCAAAGTTCTCCAGCTTCTGTTTCATCGTATCGTCGGTTTTTTCCTCGCCACCGCCTCCGATGGAAACGGGATGGGCCGCGCCGATGCTGGTGGTCGGCGCCATCGCCGCGATGTCCGCCGCGACCGTGATGAAACAACCCGCGCTTCCCGCCCACGCTCCCGCCGGCGCAACGTACACGACGACTGGCACAGGCGACGCGAGAAACTTCTGCACGATGATCTTGGTGGAATCTAGCAATCCGCCCGGCGTGTCGAGTTGGATGATCAGGCACTGCGCGCCGTCGGCCGCCGTCTCGTCGATGGCTCGCGAAATGTAGCTGGCCGTGGCCGGCCCGATTGCGCCCTCGACCTTGATCAGGCACACCTTTTCGCCCCGCGCCACAGCCGTCCACAGAAAAAGCGTGGCAACCAGAATTGTTCCCCAGCGCTTCATCTCGCCAGCAGACTATCACAAGGAATCCGCCGTGCAAGCAAATCAGAGTCACGTTTGTCAACAAACAACGATGTTCAGAACTTCCCCAGTGGGGCGTACGGAATGGGAGGGAACGATCTGCGGGATCGGCTTCTGATACTTCTCTCGTTTGAGGATGCAGCGGCAGCTTTTGTGGCTTAGATTTGCTCACCGCTGACGTGACAATTGTTTTGACTGCGGCAGACAATCTGGTGTAAACTACTGTGTATTGTTCATCCCGGGAGTGTTGTAGGAGCGCTGCATGAAAGGCCATGTCCGCTCGCGCGGTCTGCCTGAGACTTGTGTTGGTTCAGTCATCCTGTTGGTTCTGGTAATCGTCGCCGCCGGGGTCTTTGTCAAACAATTCCATTACGACCGCGCCATGTTTCTCGCTGCGGCTCCGTCCGTGGGCGCGGTCAAACCGTCTGCGTCGTCCACAGCGACCGGTTCATTCGTTGACCTGCCCGGCGAGTTGACACCGCTGAGCGCTCCCGAAACGTTCACTCCCGACAATCTCTACGACAAGATCGACGGCAAAGCCGAGTTGTATCTGTCGGCCGGGGTCCTCGGCATGCGTTGCCAGCGGCTGGCGCTGAAGAACGATCCGAACACATGGCTGGAGTTCTTCTTGTACGACATGGACAACTTGCGGCAGTCGTTCGCCGTTTACAGCATGCAACAACGGGCTGACGCGCAGCCGCTGGATATGACGACGTACGCCTACAAAACAAAGAACGCCTTGTTCTTCTGCTGCGGGCGGTACTACGTTGAAGCCGTCGCGGCATCGCCCACGGAGGCGATGATGGCCGCCATGTTGTCGGTGTCTCGACTGTTCGTCGCCAAGAATCCGCCGCAAGAAACCCATTTGGCGGAGCCGGATTTGTTTCCGTCGGAAAATCTGGTGCCCAACAGTTACATGTTTCAGCCTGCTGACGCGTTCGGTTTCGACAAGTTCAAAAACGTTTTCAGCGCCAAGTACAGAGTGAACGGCGCGGAAGTGATGGTGTTTCTGACGATCCGCCCGACAGCGGAAGAAGCGACGGCGTTGAGCACCGCTTACCAGCAGTTCCTTTTGGCCAACGGTGGGCGAAAACTTCCGGCAACCGGCAAAGTACCTGCCGCCAATCTGGCAGAGATGCTCGGCAGTGCGGAGCTTGTCTTCAGCCACGGCAACGTCGTAGGCGGCGTTCATGCGGCACCGAGTGCGGAGGCGGCGGAACAGATGGCGGCGCTCCTGTACGAGAAAATCTCCGAGGCAACGAAATGACCGATCTCCACAACGCCGAGGCGATCAGCCGCCGCGATTTTCTGGTTCGCACCGCGAAAGCGGGAGCAGCAATCGCGGCCACGGGAGTCGCCGGCTATTGGCTGTATGACCGGACCGGTCCAAAGGCGGGAACCGTGACCGATTTGGTGTCGCTGGCAGATTTTTCGCTGCCCCAGGTCGGGCCGAAGATGAGCATCATCACCGGCGCGGATCGAGTGAAGACAATCAACCGCGCATTCGCGAGTTTGGGTGGCATCGAACAGTTTATTAAGAAGGGCGACCGCGTGCTGTTGAAAGTCAACGCCGCGTTCGCCTCTCCGCCGGCGTTTGGCGCGACGGCTCATCCTCAGTTGGTAGCCGAGGTCATCCGTTTGTGCTTCCAAGCGGGCGCGGCCTCGGTGACGGTGTCCGACAACCCGATCAACGATCCACAGAGTTGTTTCCGCCTGACTGGCATCGCTGAGGCGGCGCAAATCGCCGGCGCGCGGCTGGTGTTGCCGCAGGAGAACTATTTCAACCCGACAACGGTTCGAGACGGGACGCTCATCAAGAATTGGCCGCTGTTGTACGAGCCGTTCCGGGGTGTCAACAAACTCATCGGCATCGCGCCCGTCAAGGACCACAATCGCAGCGGCGCGTCGCTGTCGATGAAGAATTGGTACGGACTGATGGGCGGGCGACGTAACGTGTTTCACCAGGACATTCACAACATCATCAAGGAACTGGCGATGCTGGTCAGTCCGACGCTGGTCATCCTCGACGGCACCACGACGATGATGGCCAACGGACCGACGGGCGGCTCGCTCGACGATCTCAAGCAGACCAACACGATAATCGTCAGCACCGATCAAGTGGCAGCCGATGCGTTTGGCGCCACGTTGCTCGGCAAAAGCGCCGCCAATCTACCGTTCATTAGAAAGGCCGCCGCAGCGGGGCGCGGCACGGCAGATTACGAATCGCTGAAACCGGCGCGAGACCACGCGGATTGAAGGCGCGCTGAACAAACCATGAACATCATCACCGTCCGCCGCATCAGCCAGGTGTTTTTCTTCGTCTTGTTCCTCTGGTTTTGCGTCATCTCTTCGTTTGGCGAGAACTGGTGGCAGTTACGCGGCTGGCCGGTGAATTGGATCCTGCAACTCGATCCGTTGATCGCGCTCGGCACCGTCTTGACGACGCGAACGCTCTATGCAGGGCTGGCGTGGGCGCTCCTGACGCTGGCGTTGACGGTTCTGCTTGGCCGGTTTTTCTGCGGCTGGCTTTGTCCGTTTGGAACGATTCATCAGTTTTTTGGCTGGATCGGGCGACGGGGAAAAAAGTTCGCTGAACGCATCGCGGCCAATCAATACCGACCGCCGCAGGTCATTAAGTACTACCTGCTGATCGGCCTGCTCACGGCGGCGGCTGGCGGTGTGTTTGCCGACCTTTCTCGCGTGGCGCGGCAATGGCCTGCGATTCCGGGATTGATGGTTGCGATCGGTCTGGCCGCGCTTTCGTTTCTCGCGATTCGCAAGGTCGTGCCGAACCTGAAGCAAGCGGCCGGTATTCTGGCGGCTTTGGTGGGAGGGTGGCTGGCGCTTGGAATGTTTCTTCGCACCGAGGCGTGGTTCGCGGCGTCACTGCAAATCGGATGGCTCGATCCGATTCCTCTGATTCACCGGTCGGTGAATCTCGTGCTGTTGCCCATCGTGGACGCGGCAATCGGGAGACTTTCCACCAGCCCTCGGTTTTATATCGGTGCATGGATGATCGGCGTGGTCTTTCTGGCGGCGGTGCTGCTGAACTTTGTGGTGCCGCGGTTTTATTGTCGGTTCGTTTGTCCGCTGGGCGCGTTGTTCGGCGTGCTCAGCAGTCCGGCACTTTGGCGGGTCGGCAAACGGGAGGGCAAATGCACCAACTGCGAGCTTTGTGAAAACAATTGCGAAGGCGCTTGTGAACCATTCGAGAGAATCCGTTCCAGCGAATGTCTGCTGTGCATGAATTGTCTCGATGCCTGCCAGCAGACGCAGATGACCTACAGCACGGCGCGGTCGGCAGCGGGCGAAGTGTCGGGGCCGGACATCTCGCGGCGCGGCTTCATCATTTCCGCAGTAGCTGGCTTGACGGCGGTGCCGATGATGCGATTGAGCGGGTTGCTCGGCACGAACTGGCAACCGCGGGTGGTGCGCCCGCCGGGCGCGTTGGCGGAAGAACAGTTCCTCGAACGCTGCCTCAAGTGCGACCAGTGCATGCGCGTTTGTCCAACCAACGTCATTCAGCCGGCGACAACGGAAGCCGGCCTCGAAGGCGTGTGGACGCCGGTGTTGAATTTCCGTGTCGGTACCAGCGGCTGCCAACTCAATTGCGTCGCCTGCAGCCAAATCTGTCCGACGGCGGCAATCCGTCCCTTGACTTTGGACGAGAAGCTCGGCCGCAACGAGTTCGCCTCGGCCGGGCCGATTCGGTTGGGGCTGGCGTTTGTGGATCGGAGCCGGTGTCTGCCGTGGGCGATGGATAAACCATGCATCGTCTGCCAGGAGAATTGCCCGGTCAGCCCGAAGGCGATTTATCTCCGGGAGGAATTCAGCACGGTGCGCGACGGCGTGCTGACGGTGAAGAACGCCACGCCGACAGGCGTCGAACTCGACAGCGCGGCGTTGACACCGGGGCGGTTTGCGACGGGCGACTATTTCTGTAAACCGGCGAACGGCGCGGATGAGGAGCGGCGGCAGATCGCCGAGAACACGGTCAATGCCGTGACGATTGCCGCCGCCAAACCTTGGTGCGCAGCGCCGGCTGCGGGCAGCCGTGTTGAAGTTCAGGTGCGGTTGCTGCAACCGAATGTGGATCCACGATTGTGCATCGGTTGCGGGATCTGCGAGCACGAATGCCCGGTTAACGGGCTGCGCGCCGTTCGCGTGTCGGCGGAGAACGAAACTAGAAACAGAAAGCATTCCTTGCTATTGTAAGTGGGGAAAACCAAACAGGATGAGAAAGGGAGAACCAAAATGAATAAACGGCAAGTGTCACGACGGGATTTTATGAAGACGGTTGGAGTCGTCGGCGTCGGTTCGCTGATGGGGAGGATGAGGGTTTTTGCGCAAGCCGCCTCGCCACCGGACACAGCAGCGAAACCGGGGCGGGCGAAGGTGCCGACGCGCGCATTTGGCAAAACGGGTGTGAAGGTCTCCAACCTGGCGTTGGGAGGCATCTTCGACATCGTTTCCAACCAACTTACACTCAAGCAGGCGCTTGATTGGGGCGTGACCTATTGGGACACGGCGTCCGGATACAACGGCGGCAAAAGCGAATCGGGCATCGGAATGTATTTCGAGAAAAATCCGGACGTTCGAAAGTCGGTGTTTCTGGTCACCAAGGCCAGCGGCGCTCACAACGTGGACGACATGACCAAGTCGTTGAATCAGTCGTTCGAACGATTGAAGACCGACTACGTGGACGTGTATTTTCTGCACGGAATCAGCAGCGCCGACGCCCTGACGCCGGAGGTGAAGGCATGGGCGGAGAAGATGAAGGCTGCAAAGAAGATCCGATTCTTCGGGTTCAGCACGCACAGCAACATGGAACAGTGCCTGGCCGAAGCCGCCAAGCTCGGTTGGATTGAAGTGATCATGCTGGCGTACAACTACCGCATCATGAACACCGATGCGATGAAGGCTGCCCTGGATGCCGCCACAAATGCCGGCATCGGTTTGACCGCCATGAAGACGCAAGCCAAGCGGCAACAAGGTGAGCCGACCGAGGCTGAGACGAAGCTGCTGACGCATTTTGTCGAACGCGGGTTCACGCACGAGCAAGCGTGCGTCAAGGCGGTATGGGAGGACCAGCGGATCGGCTCGCTCTGCTCGCAAATGGCGAACCTGACAATTTTGTCGTCCAACGTTGCCGCCGCTGTGGACAAGACCAGCCTGACTGCGGCGGACAAGGCGGCGCTGGAACAGCACGCCCAAGCCACCCGTTCGTCCTATTGCGCCGGATGCACGAGCCGCTGCGAGACGGCCCTCGGGAGGAGGGTGCCGGTGGGCGATGTCATGCGCAGCCTGATGTACTATCACGGCTACGGTGATCGTGATCTTGCGCGTTCCGTGTTTGCCTCTTTGCCCGAGGCGACGCGGCAACGGCTGGGGACGCTGGACTACTCGGCTGCCGAGCAGGTTTGTCCGCATCGTATGCCCATTGCGGCCTTGATGAAAGAAGCGACCGAACTGCTGGCGTAAAAGGCAGTCGTTGGTTGCCAACAGCAGGTTTTTCGGACTTGCAGTTGCGGCGGGATTTGGTATTTTCAGCCCATCGTCAATGGAAGTTTACCCTGTAACACGGGGTGAATGTTGTCACATGGTGCGAGCGTAGCTCAGTCTGGTAGAGCGTCACCTTGCCAAGGTGAATGTCGAGGGTTCGAATCCCTTCGCTCGCTCCAATTCTTTTTCTGCGACAGGCTCTGACAAACCGCGTCCATCCCCGCCATTTTCAGGCATTTCGCGAGCTTCCATCCCTTCTCCACTTGCGTCAGCCCGCGACCCGTTTTGACCGTCTAAGCCAAAGATCTGTGCGCGTATTTGTGTACACACCCCAAGCCGTGGAAGGTCCTTGATCGAGTCGTACACGGGCAACTGCGTTTCGTCGGTATAAACTTTCGACGTGAGTTTGATGTCGCTATGCCGCATCAGCTTCATCGCGATCCGTTGACCGACGCCATTCTTTTGAAGAAAAGTTGCCCAAGTGTACCGCAGCGCGTGAAAGTCTGCGTAACGACCTTCCTTGTCTTGGTACTCGATGTCGTTCCGCTCACCATCAACCTTAAGGCGTGACGCTCGGGGAATCCCGTTCGGAAAAACCGAGTCTGTACCGGACCAGTTTGCCGGCCGATACATTTTCAACGCCTCGACAATCTCAGGCACAAGACACACCGCCTCCTGTTTCTTATTCTTCGCCGTTTCCGCTCTGACAATCATGTGAGGAATCCGCGCTTCCAGTTTCACTTCGCCCCACTTCAGTTGTCTGAGTTCCTCTTGGCGCAGGCCCGTCCGAGCCGCTGTGAAATAGACAATGCCCCGCCGCCCCGACCCTGCAATCAACCTGCGCAATTCCTCATCCGTGAACGCGCGACGCACCCGCTTCTTCTGGCCACGCTCATCCACTTTCCCGACAAATTTGAGCGGATTGGCTTTGATGCGCCCGACCCGCTCCAACCAATTGAGGAAGGAGACCATTCCTTGCAAGTAATGGTTCAGCGTCCGCGCACCCAAGCTCTCCCGACTCCGCCAACTAATGAACGAATCCGCCGTGACGTTGCCTGGCAGACTCCAACCGCACTCCTTCATCAGGCGAAGAACGCGCGATTTAAGCAAACGTGCCCCACGTCCGCCCCGACCCGCACGTCCGCGCTTGACCAAATCCGCCTCGTAATCCTTCAGGTGATCGACCAAAGGCAGGTGGGCAGCATCTCGAATTATCTTCGGCTCCAAGATACCCGCAGCTTCTCGTTCTTTTTCTTGAATAAACTCACGTGCCCGCTTTTCGGCCACGACCTTGTCGGTCACGGCCAGCGATTTCCAGCGGTCAACGAGCATATTTTCAAGCCGATAGCGCAGGTAATAACATCGCGTCAGCCGCAGTTTCCCGTCCCGCCGAAACCGCCGTTTTTCAATATTAAAAATCACGTTGTGCCTCCACTCATCAACATTTGCACTTCGCTTAACCGGAACCGGACCCCACCCAAGATCCGAACGCGCGTGAGACGACCGGCCGCGACCAGCCGATCCACGCTACGCGGCGAACAATCAAGCAGCGCCGCAACTTTCTTTTTCCGCAGCAGTTGCTCTTCACATATCTTCTCGACGGCTTTCATTTCCCATACTCCCTTGATTTCTTCCGCTTGCCTGATTTCGCCAGCCGCCGTTCTGTCTCCTGAATTGCTTTACGACCTTCCTCAGACTTTTCCCAGTCATCGTGCGCCTTCCAGTGTGCATCCCAACCACGCATCCGACGGCCCTCTAGATCCTCTTTCATCCAATCGATCACGCTCCCATCGCACATTGGCCAGTGCTTGCATAAAATCCAGACAGGGGGCGGTTTCATCCCCGGCGGCACATCGTGCGGATGGGACTGGACGATCTTCGCGTCGTAAGCCCGGTACACCCGCCCACAGTGCAGACAAAAAACCTCTGTTTCATGCGTATAATTCCCGCGGTCCGGCGCTTTCTGATTAAGAAACGCCAGTTTTTCATCCGTCGAAAGATTGACTTCAAACCGATTCGGTTTGCCCAACGCCGCCAGTTTTTTTCTCCATGGGGTTGCGACCTCCCGAAAGCGCATCCCGATGCCCATACGTTTCTCCTGCTTCGTCACCGGTACTTGGCGCCAAGTGACCGCACGCGGCCTCGTCCAGCAACCCGTCTCTTTCTTACTCGTGACCGCCCTGTCGATTGAGCGTTGCGAAATAACCACGATCCCATAGCCGTCCTCTTCGTAAACCGACCGCTCCAATATCCCGCGCCGCACCAGTGCGCCCACCATCGAACGCGTGCATCCCAATACAGACGCAGCCTGACTGGGTGAGGGACCATCGCGACCGTCTTTCCGCACCCACTCCAGCCATCCCAGCAGCCGGTCAACGGCACTGCTGCCCGTCTGTTGGGTTTCTCCGCGTGCAGGCGGTTTTTCCTTGCCGCTCGCGTGTGGTGTCGTTTGCTTATTCATCATTACACTGTATGTAATACACGAGTTGCAAAATCTTGTCAAAGAGTTTTTGCGCCTTTTTTAACCACCGGCGGCAGGACAACAGAGACGGTTGCCGCCCCAGTTTTCCTGACCTTTCCCCCACCCGAGAAGCTTGGCGCAGATGGATCGTCCTGGTCTCCACGCGCCGGGACTCCGCTCAACCCTGTCGCCCCACCGCTACGCCCCGCGCATTCCGCCCATGCCGACCAACTGCGCTCCACATCCTCACGACAAAGCATTTGAATATGCATTTCCTGCTTGTAATCACGCGATTTGACCCTTACAGTCGGTGTTCACTACAGGCCACACTAGCATGCGTTCAGCCGCGAGGTGTTACATTGGGCATTTATAGCGAATACTTAGACAAGCAGATGGATACTCATGGAGCCTGCCTCTGCACTCGGCCCCATCGACGCCCAGATGACGTGGCAGGGCAAAGTTTTTTCGGCCGATGCGCTTCTCGAAGGACTTGAGCAAATCAAGAAGGAGGTCCAGGCAACTGGGATTCTAAACAAGGCCTATATTCCAATCTTGCAGGGCCTTTCGCCAGGCGAGCTTCAGGAGGCTGAGAATGGCCTCAACTTCGCGAAGGAGCTGGTCACGAGATGGCTCGCAACGTACAAGTTCAAGAATTGGCGCGTTCATTCGAGCACCGGAAAGCCTGTTACCGAAGAAGATAAGACAGCACGTGCGAATGAGATCGCCTCCATACTCTGCGACCATCAGCGTTGGAGGACTCACGGACGATCGATTAAACTGGACGACCTGAATGAAATGCGTCTCCGGGTAAACGACTATTCGAACGAACCGGAATTGGCCGATGCAATCCGTAGATACCATGTCCTGCTCCAAATGACGTATGCTTCCAACATCTACAAGGTATTCGAAACGCCGGAATCACAGATCTATCGCGGCATGGGCCCAATTGTGCCAACGCCGCAACTAATTCAACAAGCAAACACAGCCACTCTCGAAGTTCCCTGTGGCACGTGTAAAGCTATGATCAAGATCCAAGCCAATTTGGGAGGGCTACAACCGCTGCAAAAGGGTTATCTACCATTCCCCCACGATAACAAGCTCCGTTGCCCAAAATGCGGGGCGGAAACGGATTTGACGCCCTTTCGGCCGCAGATTGAAGCACAAACAAAGAAGCGTATAGTATAACTGGAGGATGCGAGTGGAAAATCGTCGGTTCAACATTGTTTTTGAAAGGCTCTCAGCAGACCTTCCGGCCGGTGTGCAAATGTCCCGTGAACTGATTGAGATACGTGAAGTTGCAGTGCAGGCTGAAGAGATTGCTGAACTCGCCGAGCTTGTGGCTGACGTTCGACAGCCCGAAGTGAATCTGTACACCACAACCTAGCCACGCCGCGCTGGGTGAATTTGCTGCCGGCTGTCCGCTCTACAATCACCGCCCCTTGGTACAGTGTGGGCCTTCATGCCCGACCGCTACGCCCGCCGCATTCCGTCCATGCCGACCACCCCCTCAGGTTCCCCAACCATCCTCACGTCTGAACACACCTTATCTTCAAGCCACCCTACGGGGGCGGGCGGCGCGGCGCTGAAGCGCCGCATCCGCCCGCGCCCCGCAGGGAACCCAAAGTCTGTCACGTCCGCGTCAGTAACAGTCCGCGTTTTATCGGCGCTCACACAAGCACCGAGGCCGCCTCATCGACGACCCGATTTCTCAGACGTGCGTGCTAAGCGTCTGTCCCCATGCGCTCCAGGTCTGCAATCACAGCAAACACAGAACGAGACAGCGTCACCGTGTCGGACAAGTTGAACTTTCGCAGTTCATACTCGTTTTTCCCAAGCAGCCCTTCAGACAAGCACTTGGTCACGTACTCCACTCCAGCACGGGAGCGGTCGTATGCCCGACACTTGGCTATTGCACCCTGCCCGAACAGACCGAACCAGTGATGTTCGAGTTGATGCGCCAGCGTGATTTCGTTGCGCATTTGGGTTCCACCCAGCAGGTAATGAAAGTGAAACCGGCCCATCATCTCCCCAAGCTCCGCGCGCAACACGATCAGGAGTTGGGAATACGGTTGCCCGGACAGTTCCGCCGCGTGGCGCATGTGCGCCCACGCCCGGCCAAACGCTCTTTTCGTGGACGGGACCGACCGGAAGGTCAGGGTTCCGAAAACGTCCCAACGAATGCGCGCCAGAGAATAGGCGTAACTGTCGAGCGCTTGTTGCATGGCTTACGGCTTTTCGACCATCGCCAAGATTTCACCGCGCAGCACCGGCCCGCGTTGCGTCTGCTGGATTTCATGCACGGCGACCTTGACGAACTTGCGCGCGCACTTGCCCCAATACTTCTCTTTCTCATCCGCCGTCAACCGGTACGGCAAGATGCCCCGGTAGGCGTGTTGCGGTGGCTCGCTCATGTCGATCAGATCGAGGTCGAAAGACTCGCCCGCTGACTTGCCATTCTTGGCAGGCCAATGGCCGTAGGTCTCTTTGTGAACTTGGAATACTGCAATCATACTAACTACCTCTCATTTCCGCCGGGTTGGTTGTTTCGCCTGACACTGGCGGAGTCGTGTCAGGGAAATTCTTAGCGTGATCCGCTTTCACAGTGCGAACAATGGCGAGAACGGCAGCCCGAAGCGGTTCAGCGAGTGAAGCCCACGCTGCGACTACTTCAGACAAATCAGGACTGACAGAGACGGGAATCTGTGCGCACCCTTGTGTACATCCCTTTTCTGGCGCTTCTGGAGATAATTGAAGATGAATTGGTTGCGAGTTTTTGGTTAAGGGTTCGAATCCCTTCGCTCGCTCCAATCATTTTCTTACCGCGATCGTTCGACGGCAAGTTGTCTCACGATACGCAAATCTAATTTGCCGATGCCGAGATAGGGAAAAGAATCGACGTGGAAGAATTGGTCGGCGCGCGGCTTCCAGAGGTTGGGGAGATCGCACGCGGCAAGTTTGTCGAGAACGGGTTTGAGCTTGTCGTCGGTGAGCGCGTGGAGCACGACGAGCCGTTCGCCTTTCTTTTCATCGGGGACGCCCGTGACGGCGAAGCATTGCTCGGTCGCGCCGGCAAGTTCGTGCAGTTTTTCTTCGACCTTGATTTGTGGAATCATTTCGCCGCCGATCTTGCTGAACCGGGCCAGACGGTCGGTGATGGCGAGGAATCCGTCCTCTTCCTGTGCCGCGACGTCGCCCGTGACGTACCAGACGCCCTCAGGGGGCGGTTTGCCACGCTCATCGTGCGGCAACTCGCGCAGCACTTCGGCGGTTTTTTCGGGTCTGCCGAGATATCCTTTCATGATGTTTGGTCCGCGCACCAAGAGCAAACCGGGTTGGCCGACCGGCAGCGGCTGCATCGTTTCCGGATCGACGATGCGAACGCTGATACCGGGCAGCGGGTGGCCGATCTTGCCGCGCTTGGCGCCGACTTGACGGAAGCCCGCGGCGCGGAAATCGTGCGTGTTGACGGCCACGGCAGGCGAACATTCGGTCGCGCCGTAACCTTCGAGCGGCCGGACTCCGAATTTGTCCTCAAACGCTTGCGCCACTCGTTCGGGCAGTTTCTCCGCGCCGGTCATGACAAACTGCAGGCTGCCGAAGTCCTCGGGTTCGCAACTGCGGATGTACATTTGCAGGAACGTCGGTGCCGCCAGCAGGAACGTGACGCGGTACTCGCGCACGAGGGCGCCTATGGCTTTCGCGTCAACGGGACTGACGTGATAGACAGCGCCGATGCCGAGCACTGCCGGAGTCATCAACGTGCCGGTGTAGCCGAACGAATGGAAAAACGGCAGGATGCCGAGGATGCGGTCACTGCGATTGAAGGCGAATGTCTGTCCCATCTGTTCGATGTTGGAGCCGATGTTGAAATGCGTCAGCATCACGCCCTTGGGGTCGCCCGTGCTGCCGCTGGAGAAGATGACCGTCGCCAGATCGTCGAGTGTTCCTTTCTTCTCGCGGCCAAGCGTTCGCTCCAGCAATCGGACGGGCAACGTCCACGTCATCAGCAACGCCACCAGCTTTTCGCCGGTTCGCGGCTTGTCGGCGAGGTCTTCGATGAATAGTAGCGCGGGCGTCTCGCCAGTTTCGTGGATCAACCGTCCCGGTTGTCCGTCGTTCGGCGACAGGGCAAGCGGGGATGCTCGCCCTACGGAAGACAACACGGGCGGGGACGCCCGCGCTACTTTTTCGAGAAATGCTTTCGACATGATGACCGTTTTCAGATTGCATTGCCGAGCGCAAGAGGCGGGGACTTCGTCGTTGGCGGTGTAGTTGAGGTTGACGGGAACCTTCCCCATCAACAGCGCGGCATAGTTGACGAGCGCACCCGGCACCGACGGCGGCAGAAGAATGCCGACCATTTCCTGTCCCTGCCACGCGAGTTTGAGTCGGCGCGCGAGGAAAACCGTACGCGTCAACGCCGCGCCAAACTTCAACCTCGGCGTGCGGGCGTCGGCCATGAAAAATCGCCACGGATGATGCCGCGCTTTGCGGACATAGGCGCGGTGAAGCGTGAGCATCTTTTTCTTGCGGTAGCGCCACGCCTCCGTGTTCAACTCCTGCACGGCTTGCCGCACTTCGAACGGGCTTGCCGTCGGCGGCATCGGTTTGCCGAAGCAGACGGTCACGGGATAAGGGAAATAGCGCGGCACTTTCCAGAGGAACCGGCCTTTTTCGTAACTGAAGATGCTGCCCCAGACGCCGTCGAGGCAGATGGGAATGATCGGCGCATCCACATCCTTCATGATCCGCTCGAAACCGCGCCGGAACGGAAGGAGTTGGCCGATGCGCGTGATCTGTCCTTCCGCGAAAATGACGACGACTTCGCCATTCCTGATCGCCTCGCTGGCTTCGTGCAGGGATTTGATCATCTCGCGCGGCCGCAATTGCGAGGAAATCGGGATGTTGCGCATGATCCTGGCGAATGGCTTCACAATCGGGTGCTCGTAGATGTCTTTGAACATGATGCACCGGAGCGGACGATCCGTGGAGGCCAGCAACAGCAGCGCATCCACGAACGACACGTGGTTGCAGACAAACAGCGCGCCGCCGCGTTCCGGAATGTTGTCGCGGCCTTCGACGTTGATGCGGTAAACCGAATGCGTGAACATCCACAGCAGCAGCCGCAGCAGCGAATCAGGCAGAAGAATCAAAACATAAACCGTGGCTCCCAGCGTCATCGCAGCGCTGAGCAGGAATATCTGCCGCGGCTGCAATCCGCCGACTGACGTGGCCAGCCAAAACACGCCCGAAGCCAGCGCGATGCCCACGAACGACAACAGGTTGCCCGTTGCCAGCACGCCGCCCTTCTGTTTCTTGTCGGGCCGATGCTGCATGATCGCCGCGATGGGCACGATGAAGAATCCGCCGAAGAACCCGAGCAATGCCAGATGCGCCAACGCCTCGTGATACGTCAGCGATGGTCGCCAGAGCGTCGCGCTGAACGCGGTCAGCCCAACCGCGCCGAGCGGCACGAGGCCATACTCGATCTTGCCGCCCGACAAATAGCCGGCAGCGAAGCTCCCGATGCCGACGCCGATGGCCAGCGCCACTTGCATGTAACTGGTCCTGATCTCGCCCACCTGCAGCGTGTCCGTGCCGAAGAGAATTGCGTTTTGCAGCACCAACGCGCCGACGAACGAGAAATACACATTGCCGAGCACCGCCAGCCAGAGCACCCGGTCGCGGCGGATTTGCTGGATCTGCTGGAACAAATCGCCGAGGAAATTGGCGCGGAACTTTTTGGCGGGATCAGCCGCCGGCACCCGACTAATGCCGAGGCTGCAGGCCAGACCGACCGACGCCAACACCAAGAACACAACCGCCGACCACGCCTGCCGCCCTTCAAACAGCTTGAACAACCAGCCGCCGATGGCACCGCCGCTGATGATGGCCATGAACGTGCCGAGTTCGAGGATGCCGTTGCCCCACGACAGGCGTTTCTCGGGTAGCAACTCGGGCAGCAACCCGTACTTCGACGGCCCGAAGAACGCGCTGTGGATGCCCATGAAACAAACGGCTGTCATCGCCATCGGCAGATTGTTGCGCGCCAGCGCGACCAGGGCAAAGAGCATCACGCCAATCTCGAACACCTTCACGCCGATCGTCATCGTGCGTTTGCTGAAGCGATCTGCCAGATAACCGCCCGCCATCGAGAACAAAATGAACGGCATCGAGAAGAGAATGCCCAGCACCGGCACGATGGCGTCGCGCTGTCCCTTCGATGTCGCGACGCTCAAGCCGATGAAAGTGACCAGCGTCTTGAGCGCGTTGTCGGAGAACGCCCCCTGGAACTGCGTGACGATCAGACTCCAAAAGCCACGCCGCCAAGGTCGGTCGGAAGTGCTTGTGGTCACAAGGCGCGGAGTTTATCGGCGCGCGCCGAGCGATTCAAGCCGACAGCGGGCAAGAACGAGCTATCAGCCGTCAGTTATCAGCTTTCAGCCAGAGGTTCCGAGCGCAGTCGAAGGAATTCTCTCACCACAGAAGCGCATACCGAGGGAGCTGAGAACGGCACAGGATTCTGCAACCGGAGATGAACCCGGATGGACGCGACTTGCCGGAAGTGGTCTCATAAACTCCCGCTCAAACCCCGGAGGTTTACGTGGTACAACAGCTTTCACGTGTCGTGGGTAGCCGGTGTGGGCGGACAGTTAGCAACCTCGGAGTTAACACAACTTTGGGTTCGTGGCCGAAACGAACCCAATGCCAAGACGCAACCATGAACGCCATAAGTCACTGAATATCAATAGGATATATGTGCAACTGCGTGAGAAAAATTTGGCTTCGTTTCGCAAAAACACATATTTTCTTCCGCCCGACTCCCTATCACTGAACCACCGCAATTATACCGCCTTGGCAACCCGGTGTCGAGAACAAACGGCACCGCGGTTTCCGGCTCGCGCCACCGTCAGGTCATCGTACACGTTTCACGGACAACTTCGTCGAGCGTCTTCCGCTTCGCGATTGCCCGGTCAATGAACTCGCTGTAAACGTCGTACTCCACTACGATTCGTTGCATCGGACCCGGCTTCTCGTCCGACCAGGATACATACCCGGGTGCCCGTTTCTGCAACAGGTGGAAGACCTCGGTGGTAATCTCTATGACATGCTCGCCCATTTGCATCCCCTATAATCCTTCCCCGTCTGCGCGACCGATGACGGCACAAGAGGCTAATGCTTGATGATTTTGATGGCGATCATGGCTCCGACCAGTCCCAAGATCGGCCATCTCATCCACCAGAGCATCCGCAGGATGTACCCGTATCCTCCACACAGAAGGCGACTGAACTCCGCTCTACTTCCAGTTGACATGGTTTCTCCGCACCAGCGACGGTTGAGGTTGTGTTCTGCTGCCTTGTTCCGCGCATCGCTGGTGAACTGAGTCCCGGTGAGACAGCCCGCTGGCTCACCTCAACGTACGCCTCATTCGGCGGATAGCGAGTTTAATCGGGAGATTTCTTTTTGGGTTCGGCAAGGCTGACTTCCCCGTCGGCTCGTTACCGGCTCCGATGACGCACGCGCGGGCGTGGGCACAAACGATCGTCATGATGCGCCGCAGAATGAAGAATAATCAGACGCGGCCCCGGCACGCCGTCTCGTCTCACGGATTGCGGAAGCCACGCGACACCGGTGGCAGTGCTCAGATGCATCCGTTCAACATGGTCGCAACAGTCTCGCAACAGTCTCGCCTTGCGATTATGGATAGCGCTATCTATACTGTCCGCATCCGTTGATGGGCGCACCGGCCAAACTCAGCGAGATGGAGGAAAGGAATGAGCCGCAAAAAGCTATTGCCGCCACGAGACCCGCTTTGTCGCGAGCTGTACGCCAAACGCGCAGGCCGGACCCTGCCCCAATTGCGCTAGGCACTGGCAGTCCTTGGTTGCTCGGTCAGTGAGATTACAGTCAAGCAGTGGTTGCGAGGCCGTCATCGCCCGGGCCGATTCACTGGTCCGTTGCTGGTAAAGGCGCTCAAGAAACTGTAGCGGACCGACGACTCGGCTGGCAACCCTTCGGGCTGCCAGTCATACAATGTTTTGCTCTGAATTGCAGGGCGCGAACGCCCGCGAGGGTTTCGCGCCGTCCGTGCATGGGATGATGAGACAGGGCGGGCTGTCCTCAGCCCGCCGCCGGGCGTGAACCAAACGGCAACGGCGCGGTGTGCCACCACGCCCTACCGGCCCGTGCCGCGGTGGAAGTGCAGAGGTGCGCCCGCGGCAGACTGGCCCAAGCGTTGGCCCATCACCACCCGGTTGCGTCCTGTCATTGCCGTTATGGATAGCGCCATCCATAATCCCGTTCATTAGTCCAGTTCAACGCATGGCCACCGACAAGGCATTGGTGAATCCGATCATCACGGAATCCGCAGGACGGCAAAGCCGAGAAAACCTGATCGCTTGAACGAACCGAGCAGGAGAAGAATTGCCGTGGGTGACGGACCCGCTGGTGTGGGCACGGATGATCGTCACGATGCGCCGTAGAATGAAGAATAATTCGACGCGGCCCCGGCTGGCTAAGGACCCCTGCTAATGCATCAATTGCCGCATCTGCTGCTCGACCTGACGTTGTATATCAGTCGGTGATGGTATCGTCCTGAATGAAATCCAGTAGAAGAGACCGAGAACCAGGGACAGGCCCGCCACGAGCAGCAACCCTTGGTTTACCTGACCGATGCACATTCCGTAGACGGCACAGAGTAGCGCAGCAACAAGAAATGGGGTCGCTATGTACACGAGAATGAAAACTAGTCTGAAATCCTCGTGGAGTGCTATGAATTTGGCAAACAACAGCACCGCACCGATGATCAAGCACCTGAGGCTTGCGACGATTGATGGATGAAAATCCTCGTGCTTCAACGATGCGGTGAGTCCCACTGGCCGGATGGGCACAGGGGCAATCGGCGAAGCGGTAGTCATGGGTTTGGCGGATGCGGTTTCGATCCTTACCGGAGGGTTCGTCGTGTTTGAGGGTGCGCTGCTCGGCATATAGACGGGCCGACCACACCGTGGGCAATCGACGGTGATTCCACCGCCTGCTTCATCGACCACGATCTTCTGGCCGCACTTCTCGCAACTGAACGTGATGTCCATTCTGACCTCCCGAGCCGCCATGCTACCCTGCTTTGCACCTCCAGACAAATGGAATGGGAAGGCCGAGTCTGCGAGACCCCACGATCTTGTTTTCGCAGCAATCCATTTATCAGAGGCCGACAACGCCACGAGCGTCGTCATGGTGAAAGCCTATTAGGAATAGCGTTGCAGCAAGTCAACGGAGGATGGATTCGCCCCCGTTCGCCAAGAGCCACCGAATCTCAGTGTGGCTGGCGACCTCGCGTTCTGGCGTGGCTGGTTTTTCGCCGTTTAGGCGACCCTATACGAGCATCAAGAACTACTGCATGTAGCTGTGCCTCCTTGCCTGAAAGTCTATCTGCTTGCTTTGCGAGAAACCGATCCAGTTCTTCGAGGCTCGAGAACCTGACGGCCTTTCGATCTGGGTGCCTGCCCTTCCATGCGGCGCACAGAAACCAGCCCACGAGGTAGATGCCATGGTGGCAACCACTCTTCGCGAGGTAACGCTCGAGAAGTTGAGTCTTCATCGCTTTCTTGACCTCGGGATGCCAGCACCCTTTCACCTCGACGAAGACTTGCACCGTGTCAAAGTTCGCACGTCCCAGGTTCCTCTCCATCCACAGGGTCAAATGCCACCAGGCGTCGAGATCTCCTCCGTCGAATTTGTCCAGCAAAGACACGATTCGGTCTGCTGGCGGTGGCGCTAGCAGCGTCGGCTGTTGTTGCCTCTCAGCTTCTTCACGCCAGCGCTTCTCTTGCAGGATCCAATCTCTATCCTTTTTCGCTTGCTCTGAGTCGAGTTCGATAGGCGCAAACCAATGCTTCATAACGTCCGCCAAAATGGGGTGGACTTGCGCGGTCTCAATGACCGAATTGATGAGTCCTGGATTATCCGGGAAGAAAACCCAGCTAATTAAATGGCAAAGATTCATCTGAAGCTCGGGAGAAGTCGTTACACGCAACTGTTCCAGTAACCACTGCAAGTCTTCTGGGCCGACAAGCTTGACTCCCCGACGAGCCAGACACCAAGCATCGCGGCTTCGGTCTTCAAAAAGCGGCAGCATTGCTTGCACAACCTTCAACCGTTGCTCGGCATTCGACTGAAAGATTTCGTTCAGACGATTCGCCTCATTTCCATGACTGAACTCGTGTTTCCTCAGTCGCGCTAAAAGTGTACGGGCAAAGAGGCCGAGGATGTTATCATCTGCAAGGTGCTTTGCAGCTTCTTCGAGGATGCTATACGTAAGCCCCTCGAATTTTCCAAAGTGTCTGACGTATTCCTCTGGCTGGTTCTCTGCCCAAGTTAGTGCTACAGGGATGTCATCCACCGAAAGTCGAGCGACAAGTTTCTCACGAAGAAACGTACGGTAGTGCCCATCAGAGCGATCCTCAAGTTCCTTCAAAGACGCAAACATCTCCTCTGCGCCCAATGCCCTAGGCCAGCACGCCTCAAGCCCCACCCCTCTCAGCGCATGGTTACGATCCAGCCCAGCATTCCCAAGTGCGAGCGGCTTCAGGCGTGCCTTCAGTTCGCTATCTCCAAGCCGTGAGACTGCCTTGGCTGCCCACAAGCGTAGTTCTTGAATTTCGTCCGTTGTGAGTGCAATCCCAACAAGATCAGGTAACAGTTCTCTCAGATCACAAGCGTCTGCCATAACCACTGCCTCTATTCGTTCTTCATCTGGTAAGCTGTGATTACGGATGTGTTGCTGAAGCTGCTTTGCTAAGCCAGGGTGTCGAAACTTCTGATATCGTTTGTATAATGACCAGTAGTCGCGCACATGGATCGAGTTGTCAGCGAAAGCAGAGAGCGATGCATCCACGAATTCTGCCTTCTGCTTCGAATCAAGCGCGGCGACATCGCTGCGCAATAGGACATCTGCCTGCGTACGCATTAGCCGATCGAAGATTCTTGGGTTTACACCAGCCAACCAAGCTGCCGTTTCCTGCAACTGGGGAACCAGTTTGTGCTCTTGATCGTGAGGATGGCGTCAATTTCAAGAAGAGGATTGCAGGGACAGAATTCAGGAGTCAGAAGACAGGAGACGGGGCGGGCGGAAACACTGACGACTGACAACTGAATCCGTGGAGAATCTGTCGCATCGTCCGCCCCGTTTTGGCGTGACAACGTGAGGAGCCGCCCCTATCGTGTCCTCCTCGGAAGGACTCACATCTTATGCCATTTCGCTCACTCGGGTTATCGGAGAATGTACTGCGCGGTGTTCAGGCGGCGGGGTACATAGATCCCACGCCGATTCAATTGCGGGGGATTCCGGTAATTATGGCAGGCAAAGACCTCATCGGCGCGGCGCAAACGGGCACGGGCAAGACGGCGGCGTTTGCCTTGCCGATCCTCACGCTTCTGAAATCGCACGGCAAATGCCGCTGTCTCGTGTTGGAGCCGACGCGGGAGCTGGCGGCGCAGGTGGAAACCGCGTTCCGCGACTACGGACGATTCACCAACTTACGCACTGCCGTCATCTTCGGCGGGGTCGGCTACGGCAAACAACGGCAAGACCTCGCAGCCGGCGTGGACATCGTGGTCGCCACACCGGGCCGGTTGCTGGATCTGATGCGGCAAAACACGCTGCACCTGCGCGACGTGAGTTTTCTCGTGCTCGACGAAGTTGACCGCATGCTCGACATGGGGTTCCTGCCCGATGTCCGCAGGATCGTCGAGCGGTGTCCGAAACAGCGGCAGACGTTGCTGTTCTCGGCGACCGTTCCGCGTGAGATCGAGCGGCTGGCGTCGTGGGTGTTGCGCCAACCCGAGGAAGTGGAGATCGGCGCGCGGCGGTCGCCCGCCTCGACGGTGACGCACGCGTTTTATCCCGTGGCGTCCAATCAGAAGTTCCATTTGCTGCTGGCACTGCTGGATCGGACCGAATACAACAGCGTCCTGATTTTCTGCCGCACCAAACACGGCGCGGACAAGATCGCGCGTCAGCTCAAGACGGCCAATCACGCCGTGGCGGTGCTGCATTCCAATCGGACCCAACGCGAACGCGAGGAGGCGCTGTCGGGATTCAAGTCCGGCAAGTACGAGGTGATGGTGGCGACCGACATTGCCGCGCGCGGGATCGACGTGGAAGACATCTCGCACGTTGTCAACTACGATGTGCCGCAGCATCCCGAGGATTACGTTCACCGCATTGGCCGCACGGGCCGCGCCCAGAAGGTCGGCGACGCGTTCACGCTGATCACGACCGAGGAATTCGACCACGTGCAGGCCATCGAACGGTTCATTGGACAAAAGGTGCCGCGCCTGAAGCTGGACAATTTTGATTACGTTCTCACGACGATGTTTCAAGAGGAATCGCTGGCTGCCAGCCGCCGCAACGTGAGAGGCGGCCGCACCACACACGGCTACTCGTTCGCGCCGCGCCGGCGGAGATAGTAGGACAGGCGTCCCACCTGTCTTGTCTTGTTTCCCAAGCGCGGTCGCGACAGGAATGTCGCTCCTGCAGTTCGGACACCTTCGGTCGGCATTTGTTGTTGCAGCCGCGCTTCTGTGAAGCGCGGGTTGTTCCTCTTCTCAAGGAGTTCGGCGCTTCGCGGAAGCGCCGCTACACTACGGAATCCGAAGTCTGATTTGAGCGATCCACCATCTTCATTTGAATTGGGACCGACTTTCGCCTAGATAATCTCTCGCCATGAACCAGGATCATCCCGACACCCATCAAAAGGCGCTGGCCATCAACATCGAAGCGACCCGGTACGGCACGTTCGCCGAGACCGGCGCGGGACAGGAGGTGGCGCGCTGGTTTTTCCTGGTCGGCGGCGCGGCAGGCACGGTGGCCAAAACGATGTCGGCCTACGACATGGCCGTGTCCGATGCCGTGTACGGCCCGGTCAAACGGTATGTGAGCCGGGAACGGCTGCAGGCGATGCTCGACCACGAATGGCGGCTGTTGCTGGAGCGGCTGGACAAGACGCGCGGCGAGAATACGACGTTTTTCGTGTTCGCCGACACGGTGGCGGCCAAAAGTTACACGCGCCACGAGGAAGGTCACGGCTGGCTCGGCATCCGGTTCCAAACCATTCCGCGCTGTCCGCCGATGGACATCATCATTCACGCGCGGATGTGGGACCAGGACAACGCGCGCCAGCAGGAGGCGCTGGGCATCCTCGGAGTGAACCTTATCCACGCCGCGTTTTTCCATCACCACGAACCGGAGAAGTTGATCGCGTCCCTGATGGACGATCTGACGCGCGACCGCATGGAAGTCGATATGATCAAGTTTTCCGGGCCGGCGTTCGCGGGCATCGACAATCGCCTGATGAGTCTGCAACTGGTCCAGCAGCGGCTCACCAACGCCGCGATGTTCGATCCCGACGGTGAAGTGATCGAGCCGGCGGAACTGCTCTACCACCAGCCGGTGCTGATCGAGCGCGGCAGTTTCCGGCCGGTGACGAACGTGATGGTGGACATGCTGGAACGGTCGCTCGACCAGATGCGCCACGAACCGGACATGAGCGGGCAGGAACCGGTGGTGTTGATGGAAATGACACTGCGCAATTTGCTCACGCTCAACGAACGGATTGAGCACGCCGATTTCCTGGCGCGAGCGGACATGCTGGGAGCGCTCGGCAAAACCGTCATGATCTCCAATTACTCCCGGTTTCACAACGTCACCACCTATCTGCGCCGGTACACGCACAACCGCGTCGTGATGGTGCTCGGCGTGCCGACGCTGGTGCAACTGTTCGACGAGAAGTATTATTCGGACATCGAAGGCGGCCTGCTGGAGGCGTTGGGCCGGCTCTTCAAAGGCCCGGTCACACTCTACATTTATCCGTGGAAAAACAATCGCACGGGTGAACTCGTCACCGCCGAGCATTTCAAACTGCCGTCGCATCTGCGCCACCTCTACGCGCATCTGCGCGACAACCATTTCATCGAATCGATCCGCGAATTCACTGAAGCCGACCTCTCGATCCTGCCGCGCGACGTGTCGGCGCTGATTCAGAAAGGCGACCCGCAATGGGAAACGATGGTGCCCCAGCCGGTCGTCAAGATCATCAAGGATCGCCAACTCTTCGGGCACCAGCCGCCGACGGGATGAAGCGGACCGGCGCAAAGGTTCCGCGTTCAATGTTCAGGGTTCAGGGTTGCATGAGCGTCAGATATCGGAGCGTCATGTCCGTGGGGTTCTCTGCAATCACGATGTCTAAGCCACCTGATGAGGTCGAAGGCTACCACAACTCATTCGGGCCGGGCGGCACGGAGATCGTCGAGACTTCTTCGAGCGGGCGCGGTTCGTAGCCTTGCCGGAGTTGGTGACGGTCGTCGAGGAATTGCGCGCGCCACGCGCGGTACGCGGCAACGATCTGGTCGAACTCGGCGCGAGAACCGAGCCGGACGATGCGGCAGTCGAATTCCTTGGTCGGTCCGAACCGTTTGGAGTATTGCAGGGCAACTTTGCGGAATTTACGGCAGCCATGTTCTTCGCCGAACACGTCCACCATGAGATCGAGATGACGACGCATCACGGCGAGCCGTTGATCGAATGTGGGCTCGGGCAACAGTTCGCCCGTCGCCAGATAATGCGCGGTGTGTTGGAAAATCCACGGATTGTAGAACGCGCCGCGTCCGATGCTGACGGCGGCACAACCCGTCTCGTCGAACATTTGTTTCGCGGCCTGCGGCGTGGTGATGTCGCCGTTGCCGATAACGGGAATGCGTTTGACCGCTTGCGCGACGGCCCGGATGCCCGTGAGGTTCACTCGGCCGGAGAACCCTTGCTGACGGGTGCGACCATGCACCGTGATCGCTGCCACACCGACGTCCTCCAGGGCGCGGGCGAGCCCGGGTGCGGTGATGGTGGCGTCGTTCCAACCGAGCCGCATCTTGCAGGTGACGGGAATCTTCACAGCGCCGACCATCGTTCTCACGAGCTGCGCGGCGCGGGCGAGATCGTGCATCAACGCGGAGCCGCCGCCGTTGCGGCAAACTTTGCGGACGGGGCAACCCATGTTCACGTCCACCGCGTCCAAGCCGAGCGATTGTAGCAGGAGCGCGGCGTCGCGCATCTCTTCGGGGACGGTGCCGTAGAGCTGGGCGGCAAGCGGATGATCGCCGGGGTTGGTCGCGACCAGTTCGAGAGCTTTGCGGTTCTTCTCCAGCAATGAACGGGCATTGACCAGATCGGTCGTGCACAAGCCGACCGCACTGGCCGCTTGGCAAGCATCGCTTGTGGCGCCGCAGGTGCTACCGATCTCGCGGATGATGAGCCGAAACGGCAGGTTGGTGTAACCGGCCAACGGCGCGAGAAACAGATTGGACGAGAGCTGCAGTGGCCCCAAGGCAAATGCCATGACCACGACAATAGCCGCTTTCAGGGCCGGTTGCGAGCGGCTACTGCACGGCTACTCTTTGTTGGATGAACCCGATGAGTTTCTGTTCAAGCTCGGTGGGCATCGGCAGGTCGGCGTGGCAGTGCGTGTGGGTCAGGTGGATCGTGCGGCGGTACGTCTTAATGTACTCCAAACAGGGAGGACAATCGCTGACGTGTTGTTCGAGTCGCTGTTGCGTCTCCGGGTCCAGTTCGCCTTCGACGAACTCGAACAGCAGCCGGTCAGTGTCGCTGCAGCCGTAGCCGCCAAAGTGAAGGATCCGGTCGAGGATGGTTCGGAATTTTGAAACGCTCATGCTTTCGCACCTCTTGAGATGTTAAAACGCAACGTTAAGTTTCGGACATTCGAGGCCAGGAATGGCGGCCGGGATTCTGCCGTTCGCCCGTTGATTCGGAGATAAATACTCCTCATTCCTCCTCGCCCTCCTTCATGTACGGCGCGAGCGATTTGCGCAAGACCAGCCGCGCCCGATGCAATCGGCTTTTGACAGCGGGCACACCCACCGCCATGGTGTCGGCGATCTCCTGCATGGACAACCCGTCCACGTCGGACAGCAGCACGGTCGTCCGATACGGCTCGGGCAGCGCGTCGATGGCCGTGCGCACCCGCGTGCCGAGTTCGTCCCGCAACGCGGTCGCGGCGGGCGTTTCGCCCGGATCGGCAAGTTGGATGGCGGGCAGATCGCGGTCTTCATCTTCCGCTTCCAGCGGAACGTTTTGCTCGAACTTCTTGTTCTTGCGCAGCTTCATTAACGCGGCGTTGGCAGTGACCCGATACAACCACGTCGAGAAAGCGGAGCGGCCTTCGAAACTGTCGATCTTGTTCCAAATCGCGATCAGCGCGTCCTGCATGACTTCTTCGGCCTCGGTGTCGTTGCGGACGATCTGCAGCGCCACGCCGTAAAGTTTGGCGCCGTGCTGACGCAACAGGTCTTCCAGCGCTTTCTTGTCGCGCGCCTTCAACCGCTCGACAAGAGCCTGCTCCCCGAACAGCGCCGGACTGGTCGTGCCTTCAGCCATCGCAGTTGGCGGTGACGATTGCAGATTTCGGAGGCGGGCGCAAAGGAAAAACTTCAGATGGGCGCTGTGTGCGCGGGGAGGAACGTGTTACACATGAACCATGTGGAGGGTCCGGGTTTTCTGTTTGCCGTCATTGCGGCTGTGCTATGTTGCGGCGTCGGATGCGGACGGCGCACCGCCTCACAGCCCAAAAACACAACCGCCATGAGTGCACATACAGAAACGCGGAAACCGAATTGTCTCATCCACGAGAAGAGTCCGTATCTGCTCCAACACGCTTACAACCCGGTCGATTGGTATCCGTGGGGCGAAGAAGCGTTCGCGAGGGCGCGGAAGGAAAACAAGCCGATCTTCCTGTCCGTCGGTTACTCGACGTGCCACTGGTGCCACGTGATGGAACGCGAATCGTTCGAGAACGACGCCGTCGCTGCGTTGATGAACGAGTCTTTCGTCTGCATCAAGGTCGATCGCGAGGAGCGGCCCGACATCGACAAGATTTACATGACGGCGGTGCAGGCGACGACCGGTTCGGGCGGCTGGCCAATGAGCGTCTGGCTGACGCCGGAGTTGAAGCCGTTCTTTTGTGGCACGTATTTCCCGCCCGAGTCGGGGTACGGGCGGCCGGGATTCAAGGAGATTCTCCAGCGCGTGCATGATGTCTGGGAAACGAACCGTGATGGAGTAGTGGCTCAAGCCAATCAGATTACCGAAGCGGTGCAGAGTTCAGCGTCGCTGGGTGGAGACGGCTCTCCGGGCCGTCCGCTCGGCGACGCGCCCTTGCAGTTGGGCTCCGAGCAGTTCCGAGGTTCCTACGACGAAGTTCACGGCGGCTTCGGTGCGGCCCCGAAGTTTCCCCGTCCCGTGGCGTTCAATTTCCTCTTTCGGCACTTCGTGCGGACGGGTGATGCACAGGCTCGCGACATGGCGCTGCACACGTTGCGGACAATGGGCGAGGGAGGTTTGTTCGACCAACTCGGCGGCGGGCTCCACCGCTACAGCGTAGATGAACGCTGGCTGGTGTCGCACTTCGAGAAGATGCTGTACGATCAGGCGCAGCTCATCTCGAGCTACATCGATGCGTATCAGATCACGCACGACGCGTTCTACGCCGACATTGCGAGGCACACGTGCGATTACGTGCTGCGCGACATGACAAGCTCCGAAGGAGGTTTTTACTCCGCCGAAGACGCCGACAGCGAAGGTGCCGAGGGCAAGTTCTACATCTGGACGCGTGAGGAGATTGACCAGATCATCGGCCACAAGGAGACGAGCGACGTTTTCTGCCGTTACTACGGCGTTGAACGGGATGGCAACTGGGAACACGGCAACAACGTGTTGCACGTTGCACTGACCATTGAGCAGACGGCGGGGCTGTTCCACCAATCCCAATCCGAGGTGCAGGCGATCCTCGCCGAAGGGCGCGCAAAGTTGTTCGCGGCGCGCGCGAAGCGAATCCGTCCTCACCGCGACGAAAAAATCCTGACCAGTTGGAACGGGTTGATGATCTCCGCGCTGGGGCGCGCTGCACAGGCACTGCCTGAAAGTGGGAGCGGCCTCAGTGCCGCGACAGTCGGGGCGCTGCGGCCCCTCCCACATTCCCCTGACTACCTGGCGGCCGCCCAGCACGCGGCGCGCTACATCCTCGCGCACCACTACCGAGAGGGCCGCCTGTGGCGAACAGCAACGGTTCCCGCCCTGCTCGATGACTACGCGTGCTTCGCCAACGGGCTTCTGGACTTGTACGAGACGGACTTCGATCCGCAGTGGTTGCTGAAGGCAAACGAGTTGGCCGCCACGATGCTCGATCTGTTTTACGACGCGAAGGATGGCGGGTTCTTCCAGACGGACGGACGCGACTCCAGCGTGATTGTCCGCGCGAAGGAGGATTACGATGGCGCGGAGCCAAGCGGCAACTCGATGGCTACGCTTCTCCTGTTGCGGTTGGCCAGGTTCACCGATAGTGCCCCGTACCGTCAAGCCGCCGAGAAGACGCTCGCTCTTTTCAGCGAGCACCTGCACAAGGCGCCATACGCCGCGCCGCAGATGTTGTGCGCCTTGGATGTTGCCCTGAGCAAACCGAAGGAGATCATCATCACCGGGCAGCCAGACGCGGCGGATACGCGGGCGATGTTGGCGGCAATCCACGAACGTTACCTGCCGAACAAGATTCTATTGGTGGCCGACGGCAGCGAGCGTCAGCAAACGCTCGCGAACCTCGTGGCATTCCTCGATGCGATGAAGCCCGTCGGTGGCAAAACGACGGCCTACGTGTGCGTTAACCATGCCTGCCAATTGCCGACCACCGACGTGGAGGCGATGTTGAAGCTGCTCGCGGCGCGGTAGGTGCGCTCAACGAGCCGGTGCTTTGGTTTCCGGAGAGGCGGGCACAGGTTCTTTCTTGGCGCGATTGAGCATCCAGCGCGTGACAGCGTTTTTCTTCAGGGTGAGGGCCATTCGGCTGAGCGATCCCGGTTGGCGCATCTGTTCCTGTTCGATGTGGCGCAGGAAGGCGCTGAGCACATGGGAACGACCAAGGTATCCGACGAGGCGGCGCGGGTCACGGCGATCCACGACGGGCAACCGGCCCACATCGTAGCGGTGCATTTTCACAACCGCCTGATAGACCAGCTCGTCCGGATAGGTCACGATCGGGTCGGTGGCGCCGGCGGACAGCACGGGCAGGTTACCGTCGTGATCGTGCTCGCGGGCCCGAGCGACGTCGCCACGAGTGATGATGCCCGCCAAACGGCCAGTGTCGTCTACAATGGGAATCGCATGATGGTGCGTCAGCCAGGGATCTCCGTGATCAATGCGGTCCGCGAGTTCTCGGATCTTCGTATCCGGCGAGATGGTTGGCATGTTAGTTGTCATGACCTCGCCGATCCGTTGCATCTCCAGCGGGTTCGTGCCGTACTCGCGGATGAGGTGGTGACCGCGCCGAGCGAGCTTTTCAGTCAGGATCGAACGGCGCAGCAGCAAAACAGTCACGGTGTCAGCGGCAGTGCACGCCACGAGCAGCGCCGGCAATACGTTCAGGTCATGGGTCAGTTCCAGTGTGAAAATCATGGCAGTGAATGGCGACCGCATGGTGCCCCCCATTACCGCAGCCATGCTGATCATGGGCCACAACCCCGGGCTGCCGCCGGAAATCCAGTGTGACTCCACGGCGCCAAGTGCCCCGCCCATGATCAGCAACGGCGCGAGCACGCCACCCGACGTGCCGGACCCCAGCGAGATTGACCACGCCAGTGATTTGCCAATCAAGAGCGCCCAGAGAGCCGCACCGCCTATGTCGCCGTGCAGGAGCGCGGCAATCGTGTCGTACCCAACCCCCAGCACGCGAGGATTGATCCAACCGGCAATGCCGACGAACAACCCGCCGATTGCCGGCCACCACATCCAGTGAACCGGCAGTTTGCGGAACAGATCCTCAAACCCGTAAACCATCGCGGTCAACACGCCCGAAGCCAGCCCGGCCACGATGCCGACGCCCAGTGCCGCCAGCCATGCTCCGGGACTCAGTGGCGCGTGCTCAGGAACGGGAAACATCGGACCCGTGCCCAGCAACGGCACGCGCAGCAACGCGGCCACGACGGCTGCCAGCGTGACGGGGATGAACGAGCGAGGTTTCCATTCGAAGAGCAGCAACTCGACAGCGATCAGCACCGAGGCGACCGGCGTGGCGAAAACGGCAGACATCCCCGCCGCGGCGCCGGCCGTCAGCAACGTCTTGCGCTCCGACGGAGTGAGCGTGAAGAGTTGGGCGAACAACGAACCAAACGCGCCGCCCGTCATAATGATCGGGCCTTCGGCGCCGAACGGCCCGCCCGTACCGATGGAGATCGCGGAGGAGAGAGGTTTGAGCACGGCGACCTTTGCCTCAATGCGGCTGCCGCCGACGAGAATCGCTTCGAGCGCTTCCGGGATGCCGTGGCCGCGGATTTTTTCTGATCCGCACCGCGCCATGAGCCCCACGATCATACCGCCGACCACCGGAACCAAGATAATGAACCAGCCGATCCCCTGACCGCGCGGCGAGACGAAGGCGGCGGAGAATCTGTGGTAAAACGCCAAGTTGGTAATCACGCCGATTAGCCACACCAACGCATAGGCGACAAGCGCGCCCATCACGCCGATCGGGACCGCCATGACGCTGAGCAACAGGATACGCGGGTCCCTGTTGAAATCAGCGAGGTTGTCTGACGAATCCGCTTGTTTTTTCGCGAGCCACATTGCTGGCCATTCCGTTGCCGAGTTCCCTTGCTTCCACATCACAAACTAGTTTGATTTCACGGTAAGGCAAGTAGCCGGCCCATACGCCACCGGTGTCAGGAACTTGCATGCTGCTCGCGGACCCGGCCGCTAACATGCGAGGCATGTTGCGTACGGAAGACTACCTCGACCCGAAACAGTTTGCGTTTCCCGAATTGCTCGGCGGCTCCGACAACATTTGGGACGCGCTGAAAAAGCTGCCCGCTTTTGCGAAACACCGCATCAAGCCCTCAGGCCAAGAGACAAGAATCGGCTCGCCGTACGTCCCCGACGACGCAATGATCGGCAAAGGGACGGTTGTAGAACACGGCGCGGTGATATACTGGGTTCTGGCTATCTTCGCAGTAGTGGTGATTGGATTCTGCTATGTCAGCGCGTACATGGCGCAGCAGTTGGCTGCGCGTATGGAACCTCGTCGGTTGCAGGTGGTCCGGAAGATTCAAGCACTGCCACACGCGTCCGCGGCGCCTGTTGCTGGGGGCAGCGCATTGCTCGGCACCAAACCGGTTGAACGGACCGTGAGCGAGTGGTTGAACAACGAGCCGTTGACGCTGGCTGTGCTCCGCGGAAAGATCGTTCTCGTGCGCTGGTGAACGGCGCCCGGTTGTCCGTACTGCGAAGCAACCGAACCCTCGCTGGAAAAGTTCTGGGAACGCCATTACGACAAAGGGCTGGTGGTGATCGGCACGTATCATCACAAAGCCGACACGCCGTCGCGTTGTGAGCATGTTGCCGCACAGGTTGAGAACCGCGGGCTTGCATCCGTGGCCCGGGCAAAGTAAGGAAGCAGAACATGGTCCTCACGCGTCTTCGTGTTGTCCGCGCACTCACTGATCCGTTCGTGTTTACCGGCTTTGGTCTTGCTCTTTTGGCGGTGGTCATTTCCTGGCACGGCGCTGCGACGCGCGGGCTGGAATACGATGAGATCTGGACGCTCCGACGGTATGCGCGCAAGGGTGCTGCGTGGGAGATTTTCCAGGACCTCGCTGTGCCCAACAATCATCCATTGCACAGTCTGTTGGTAGCGGTGGCGGTGGGACAGTCTGCCGGTCCGGAGTTGCGCGTCCGATTGCCCTCGTTGCTGGCCATGACGACGCTGGTGGTCGTTCTGCCGTTGTTCTATTATCGAGTCACGCGTGATCGGGAAATTGCGCTGCTCGCCGGAGCGTGGTGCGCGTCGAGTGCGCCGCTGCTGCATTTTGCCCAGGCAGCCCGCGGCTATGAACTGCAGACTTTGTTGGTGCTGCTGTTTGCGTTCTTGGTTTATCACGCCAACCAGCACGTGGGTTCCGAAGGCTGGTCGCTTGCGGGCGCTGTGGTGGCAGGTATCGCTGCGGAGTTGACGTTGCCGACATCGATCTTGTATCTGACGCCACTGGCGGCGTACGACCTCGTCAGTCGCTGGGTGCGGCGGCGAGCGCGAACGATGGAAGGTGGCAAGTCATGGGCGGCAGGCGATGGCAAGGCGCTGGCGGCCTATGCGATTTTGGCGGTTTTTGTGATCGCTTGGCTGGGGTACGGGGCGGAGCAGCTTGCTGCAGGACGGGCGACGTTCGGTGCATCGATTGGGTCGCTCACGGAATGGTTGTCCTTCAGTGGCGATGTCTGGGCGCAGTTGTTCGGCTGGCCAGTGATTGTCTTGATCGCCTGTGGCGTGCTGGCGGCAAAGCGGCGGGTGCTCGCTGCCTGTCTTCTCGGTGTACTCTGTTTCCCGCTGCTCGCGGCGCCATTGACGCGCGGCGGGCCGCCTCGTGTTTATGTGCCCATGATTCCGTTTGGAATGCTGGCTGCCGCCAGCGGGTTTGTCCGCTTGCTGGATCTGCTGCGCGACCGATGGACCACCAGAGCACGTACGGCGGTGATCGTTGTTGTTGCTCTCGTGCCGCTTATCCAGTTGCCGAGCGCCCTCGCGCGTTGGACGCCCACGGACTGGCGGGAGGTGGTTCCCGTCCTGCAGCAACGCTTGCCTGCCGACGCGTACATCAACTATCCGGCTACCGCCGGTTATGTGATCGGCTATTATTTCGGCCCGCGGATTCGACGCGAGGTTTCCCAACGTGTCCCTTGCGGCGCAAGGTTCACATTGGTGCAGGTGGGTGGCGACGCTGGAATCAGCGCCCTGGATCCACAGAGGTTTTCATCATTGGCGATACCGGTCACGACGGAATCGTCGGCGGAACTGCGCGATCTTGTCGGCGCGCCCCTAGCGACTTATCAGGCGGACGAGGTGGTTTCAAATGAACCCGCGCCTGGCGCAGCGGAAACAGGGATTTGCTTTGCTGCCATCGGCCCCGCGCCGTTGGAAACGGTTCGGGAAATCTTGGGCGCACTGTGTGCCACGGACGAACCGCGACGATGGGGCGTGCTCAACGGCCTGCTCAGCGACGTGTTGGCGCCTCCGCCATCTCCCCAGTCGACCGTCGCCGTGCTTCTGGCGGCGAAAGACCCCAAGTTAACTCGCAGCGAAATGCAGCAGATGAGCGCCAAGCACCACAACAACATACGGTTCTACGCGCTCCACCGCTGATCCGGACCGGGGCGGTCAGGTGCGCCATACCGAGGAACTGCTTGCGAGGCCGGCGAGCGACCGCTAAGATGCCCGGCATGTTTCGCGCTGAAGAACTTCTTGATCTGTCTCAGTTCCAGTTTCCCGAATTATTCACTGACTGCGTGTTCGTCTGGGATGCGCTGAAGAAGTTGCCTGAGTTTGTGAAAAAGCGCGTCCAACCTTCGCCGCAGGAGACGAAGCTCGGCTCGCCGTTCATCGGTGAGGACGTGATGATCGGCGAGGGAACGGTCATCGAGAACAGCGCGGTGATTAAAGGGCCGGCGATCATCGGCGCGAATTGCGAGGTCCGCTCCAGTGCGTACATCCGTGGCGGCGTGATTGTGGGCGACGGTTGCGTGCTCGGCAATGCGTGCGAGTTCAAGAACGCGGTCCTGTTCAACGGCGTACAGGTTCCACACTTCAGTTATGTCGGCGATTCGATTCTGGGCTACAAAGCGCATCTCGGCGCCGGCGTGATTCTGTCCAACTTTAAATCCACCAAAGGCAACGTCGCCATCAAGCACGGCGGGAAACAAATCGACACGGGTTTGCGCAAATTCGGCGCGATCATCGGAGATGGCGCGGACATCGGTTGCAACTGCGTCCTCAGTCCTGGCTCGATCATCGGCCGCGGCGCGATTCTCTATCCGAACGTTCTCTGGCGCGGCGTCTGCCCCGCCGATAGCATCGTGAAGCTTCGCCAGCAGCACGAAGTTGTCGTGCGGCGGATGAATACCCGAACCGGGCTAGCTCAATAACACGCTCCGCACGCTTGTGTCGTTCTAGGGCCGCTCATCCGCACCTTCGGCAAATGTGGGCACATCCGCGTTGCGCACGCTCACGTTTTTATCCGTCGCCAGCAACCCCAGCTGACGGAGTGCCAGCACCCAATCAGGCTTCAACCGCACGACTTCCTGATACTGGGCAATCGCCTCTGACACCTTGCCCAGTTGCAACAAAGTGACTCCCAAGTTGTAGCGCGCCTCTGCAAAATCGGGTTTGATCTGCAGCAACGCCTTATACTCCTTCTCCGCCTCTGCGAGCTTGCCCTGATCGGCCAGAGCATTAGCCAGGTTATAGCGGGCCTCCACAAAGTCGGGTTGGATCCGCAACGCTGCCATGTACTCGGCAACCGCCTCCGCCAACTTCCCCTGACTAGCTAGCGCAACCCCCAAGTTGTTGTGCACCTTCACGTGGTGGGGGTCAATCCGCAACGCCACCGTATATTCGGCGATAGCCTCCGCAGTCTTCCCCAAGCCAGCCAGCACAATTCCCAGGTTGCTGTGGGCATCCACGTAATCAGGTTTGACCCGTAACGCCGCCGTGTACTCGGCGATGGACTCTGCGGCTTTGTTCTGACTCGCCAGAATGAGCCCCCAATTGTAATGCGCCATCCAAGCGTCCGGATTCTTTGTCACCGTCTCGCGCCAGAGCGTTTCATCGTCACGGAATGCTTTACAGTGCTGCCAACTGAGTGCGCCGAGAACCGCTACAATTGGCAACACCACTGCAAGCCGCGATTTCCTGCTGGGTAGTGCGCTGCATATTGCCGCACTCGCCAGTGCCATGAGCCCGATGCTGGCCAAATAGTAAAAGTGATCAGCTACGTATGAGTAGCGCGAAAAAAATAAGTTGAAGGCCGCAGGCACCGGCGCCGTCGTGCACACAAAAAACAAGACAGCCGCCAGAGGCCCTTTACCCACGCGCTTGCGGGAGCACCACAGAATCACCAAAACTGCAATCACTCCCAAAGGATAGAGGTATTGCCACCAAGCTGCTGCATCGATCCGCCAGCGCGGATAAATGAAAATCAGTGGGTGCGGCCAGATGAACTTCCCCGCCGCGAACCACACGACACGACTCGCCACTAAACATCGCTCCAACAGCGAGAACCGCCATTCAGCTCCCTCCGCACCCACATGGTGTTTTTCCACCCAGATCGTCAATAACGCCAGTGCAGCGCCAACCGGAAAAAAGGAAACCAAAGGCAGAACATCCTGCCGTGTCACCCGCTCTTGCTTCCACCACTGCACCAAGAAAATCGCCACGGGCAGTGCGACTGTGGAGGTCTTGCTTAGCAGAGCGCACAGAAACAACAGAAACGAAAGGGAATACGTCGGCCAGCGATGTTCGGCACCCTGCCGGAAACGAAGAAACGCAAGAAATGCGCTGAGACAAAAGAACCCCGAAAGCACATTCTTCAACTCCGTGACCCAGGCCACCGATTCCACCTGCACGGGATGCACAGCAAACAGCAGGGCCGCCAGCCACGCCCCCGGCACAGCCAGACGAGTGAGTAAAACACCTAGTAGGAAGGCGTTCAAGGCGTGCAGCAGCACGTTGACGACATGATACCCAACGGGACGTAACCCCCAGAGATGATACTCGACCCAGAAGCTGGTATAGGTCAGCGGGTAGTATTGCAGCGAAGAGTGCGGGTCCATCCACGTTTTCTTCAAACCCTCCAATGTTCGGAGCAACTGGTTATCAGTGATATTATTGTGATCATCCCAGATGAACCCGCCACGCAACGCCGGGAGGTAAGCCATCACCGTCAGCATCAAAATCAGGACAGCGCCCATGCACAGTGATTTCCAAGAGCTTTTCACCGTATCGCTGGGGTCTGAACCGATTTGCTGTGGCTTTTCCATTGCTTCCGGTCAGTTCGGCCGACACATGGCGCCCGCGAGCGGACGTTTGCCGCCCGCTTGGCGTCGATCAAAACGCCCAATTCACCAAATAGCAAGCCGCCAGTGAACGGCTGGACGCTCTCGAACTGACTCAGATTATACCTGTTTCAGCGCGTAACTGCGCTATTCTCCGGTGCGGCGGCGTTTCCCTGATCCACGAGCCAGGGGTGTGAAACCCAACCGCGTCTTTTTGCCCGTGAGTCTTGCGCGGCACCTTCAAGATCCGCCCAATCCTCCCAGCCAGCGCTTGGCGAGCCTAAGGCAGAGGGCTTCTAAGATTTCGCGCCGTGGAAGCTCAGTAAAGTGTCCACAAGGTAAAATCTGATACTGGATGACCTTTGGGGGAAAAAACGGAGCTAACCAAAGCGGACGCACAACCCTTCGCAACCTCTTGCCTGCGTCACCGTTGCAAACGATAAGCAGTCATTGCTACAAGCAGCAACAACGCCGTTTCCCGATTACAAGTCACTCGCTCGACCATTGAGCTATCGGGGAACCACGGAAGTCGCCGCCTTATATGGGCTTTCCCCTAAGTTTCGTCAACTCCTGGCGCACCTGATCGGGATCTTGGTAGTGGATTCCGTGCAACCCCGCCGCTCGGGCGCCTTCAACATTGGCCAGAATGTCATCCACGAATACCGTCCGCGCGGCGGTCAGCTTGAATCGAAGCAAGGCGAGCTCGTAAATCCGACAGTCAGGTTTCATCAGGCCGACTTCGTGCGACAGCACCAGTCCTTCGAATTCGCGGAGGAACGGGTAGCGCTTCAGAATAAAATCCGTGTGGATTTCGTTTGTGTTCGAGAGCACGATCCGCCGCACTTTTCCTTTGAGTTCCCGCGAAAGCGCAATCATCGGCTCGTTGGGAGCAAAGATGTCCGACCACAGCACGGCAAATTCCTCGTACGTCCCAGTGAAACCTAGATCACCAGCCACGATCTCGAAGAATCTTTGTTTCGTGAGTTCACCGCGCGAAAGTTGATCTACAAAGGGCGTGGTCATGATGTAGTGGTCCAACTCCTGCCTTGACTTGCCCGTGCGCGCACATAACCGGTTCGCGGCGATCTCCCAGTCGAAAAACAGGAGCACGTTACCCAGATCAAAAATCACCCCATCGATCCCGCTCATAGCCGCGCCAACATCTTCTCCATGCGCCACCCTGCCTCGCCGATTGTTTTGCCGAGCGCGACAAACCCGTGATTGCGGATGATGAAAAAGTAATGTCTGTTGAGAATCTTCACGATCTCCGCCGCCAATTCCGGCGTGCCGTACGGTTGTTCCCGCTCCGTTACCGCCAACCCGAGCCGCTCCGCCGCAGCCAACAGCCCATCGCTATGAGCGTGGAACACCGCGTTGATCTCCGGGCGCGCCGCATAAACCGCCGCGTGCATCATGCTCTCGCTCGATGGTTCGCCAGCGCCGCGCACGGTCAACTCGCGCCTGGCGATGTCGATCTTCAAAACTTCGACAAACTGTTCGCCTGTGATCCCGACCGGATCGGTTGCCGTGGGGCTGATGACGAACCCATTGGCCGTGCGGAAGCTCACGTTGCCCATTGCTTTGCCCACAATGCCGAGACCCGCAAATCGCCGACACCAACTCACCAATTCGCCGAGCCGCGCATCGCAAGGCGATTCTCGGCCCGCAAACACGGTCCGGAATTTTGCCCCGACATAACCCTCTGGCATCATCGGATCATTTCGCGAACAGCTTCTTCACGTGCCCTGGCTTGACGATCCCCTTCTCCGTGATGATGCCCGTGATGTAACGGGCGGGGGTCACGTCAAAAGCGGGATTGGCGGCAGCGGCTCTGTCCGGTGAGACACGCACGCGCTCGACCGCGCCTCGCGCGTTCCGGCCCGAAACATAATGAACCTCGTTCTCGTCGCGCTCCTCGATCGGGATGTCGTCGCCGCTCTTGCAGTCCAGATCGATCGTCGAAGTCGGGGCAGCCACGTAAAATGGCACGCCGTTTTCGTGCGCGAGCACCGCTTTTTCGTACGTGCCAATCTTGTTGGCTGCGTCGCCGTTGGCTGCAATGCGATCGGCACCAACGATGCACAGGTCAATTTCGCCCCGGCGCATCAGAAATCCGCCGGCGTTGTCCGCGATGATCTTGTGCGGAACACCTTCTTGCAAGAATTCCCAACTCGTCAGGTTGGTGCCCTGGTTGCGCGGACGAGTCTCGGCGACCCACACAAACACTTTCCGCCCTTTCCGATGCGCGAGGTAGATCGGCGCGGTCGCGCTGCCCCAGTCCACCAGCGCGAGCCAGCCCGCGTTGCAGTGCGTCAGCACGCGGGAGCCGCTCTTGATTAACGGCAATCCCGCCTCCGCGATTTTCTGGCCGCGAGCCACATATTCGTCGGCGATGCTCTCCGCTTCGGCAATGGCGACGGCGCAGGCCATTTTCACATCGTCCGCCTCTTCGATCTGATCTGCGACGCGATTCAGAGCATGTTTCAAGTCCACCGCCGTCGGTCGAGTCTTCAACAGGGTCGAACGCGCTTTGCGAACGTACTTGTCGAACGCTTGCCACCTTGACTGCCTTGCCGCCTCGATGGACGCCTGTGCCAAACCGTAGGCTGCGGTGGCGCCGATGGTTCCCGCGCCGCGAATGATCATGGTCTTGGCGGCGTTCGCCGTCTCACGGTGGTTCTTCAACCGCAGCAGCGCGAACTTGTGTGGCAGGAGCCGTTGGTCAATTACCACGACATCGCGACCATCCATCCACACAGCCCGGTAATCTTTCCCGCGCACTCTCATCGCGGAAACTCTAACCCCCGCGTTCTCCGTCCACAAGCCTTCTGTCGGAACAGCCGTTGCCATCACAGATGTTTCATGGAAGAATGAGCGCAGCTGGATGAACGCTTCAGATTCCAACATCGTTGCCGCACCGGGGCAACCAACAACGGCGGGCGCGCAACGGCCCGACCCGTATGGCGCGCTACGGTATCGCGATTGCCGCTTGTTGCTCGCAGGCGGGGTGCTGGCCAACACGGGCCGGCTCATGCAATCGGTGGCGGTCGGCTGGGAACTCTACGAACGCACAGGCTCCGCCATGGCCCTCGGTTGGGTCGGCTTCGTGCAGTTCATTCCGATGATCCTGCTCGCACTGCCGGCCGGTCACGCGGCGGACCGGTTCGACCGCAGGTGGGTCGTCGTCGTCACCGAGTTGGTCATGGTGCTCGCCTCGCTCGGTCTCGCTGCATTATCGCATTTTCAGGGTTCGGTGACGCTGATGTACGGCTGTCTTCTCTTGGGCGCGACAGCGCTCGCGTTCAATTGGTCGGCCAGTGCCGCGCTGCTTCCGCAAACTGTGCCGGCCGAGGTCTTCAGCAACGCCGTGACATGGCGGAGCAGCGGTTATCAAGTGGCTTCCGTCGTCGGCCCCGCGCTCAGCGGATTTATGATCGCCGCCTTGCATGGCACTCCGCTTGTGTACGTGACCGATGCGCTGCTGGGTCTTCTCTTCGCGGCCTTCGTCGGAATGATTGCCAGACAGCCCGAAGCCAGACCGACAGAAGATCTCACGGTGCGATCCCTGCTGGCAGGGGTCCGTTACGTCTGGCAGACGAAGATCATTCTCGCAACGATCACGCTCGATTTGTTTGCCGTGCTGCTGGGCGGCGCCACGGCTTTGTTGCCGATTTATGCCAGGGACATTCTGAAGGTCGGCCCGACCGGACTGGGCTGGATGCGCGCCGCGCCGGCGATCGGCGCGTTTCTGACGGCCATGGCGATTGCTCATCTTCCGCCGCCGCGCAACATTGGCAGAACCTTGCTATGGGCGGTGGCCGGATTCGGCGCGGCAACGATCATCTTCGGGGTCTCGCGGTTGTTCTGGTTGTCGCTGCTGATGCTGCTCTTGACCGGTGCCTTCGACAACATCAGCGTCGTCGTCCGCCACAGCCTGGTGCAGTTGCGCACGCCCGACGCCATGCGGGGCCGCGTTGCAGCCGTCAACAACGTGTTCATCAGTTCCTCAAACGAACTCGGCGCCTTCGAGTCCGGCTTGGTGGCGGCGCTGCTCGGAACGGTCTTTTCGGTCGTCAGCGGCGGGTTCGGCACGATTATCGTTGTGCTGCTGACCGCCCGCATCTGGCCGGAAATCCGCCAGCTCAAATCCCTGCATGAAATCCGGCCGGAGTAGATCTGGCGCGCGTGTTGTAGGGCGGGCATGCCTGTCGTTTAGGTTGCCCGCCGTCGGGAAGCAAACGCGAACGGCGCGAAACCGCCGAAACGACACGGCAGCGTTCGCGCCCTGCAAGAGAATTCGTGAATCATTCGAGCTACACCTTCCGCCGGCCTTCGAGGGCGCGGGAGAGTGTGACTTCGTCGGCGGATTCGAGCGCGCTGCCGGCGGGCAACCCGAGTCCGATGCGGCTGACGTTCACACCGAGCGGATTCAACTGTTCGGCGAGATAATGCGCTGTGGCTTCGCTCTCAACGTCAGCTCCCATTGCCAGGATCACTTCGGTCGGTTTCTCGTTTCGGACACGTTCAAGCAGCGGGCCGATCCGCAGTTTCTCCGGTCCGATTTCGTTCAGCGGCGAGATCCTGCCCATCAATGCGTGATAGACACCATTGAATGCCGCGGTCCGTTCGAGTGTGAGGATGTCGTTGGGGCCTTCGACCACGCAGATCATTCTCGGATCGCGGTTCGGATTGGAACAGATTTCACACGGGTCTTGCTCGGTGTAATTCCCGCACCGGGAACAATTGCGGATCTTCGATTTCGCTTCCAGAATCGCCTGCGCCAATTGCCGACTCATGTCGCCGTTGGACTTCAGCAGGTGCAACGCAATCCGCTCCGCCCCGCGTTTGCCAATCCCCGGCAACCGGGAAAGTTGGGAAATCAAATTCTGGACTGGCCTCGGATATTCCACGCCTCGCTTCTAGCCGTTCGGACATGCAAAGACAAGCAAAGGGTGGAAGCCAATATGTCTGCCGACTCGAAATCAATGTTGTGGGAATAGAGATCTCCACGTGCAAAAAGAGCGGGAGGCTGCTCGCAAATCGTAATTGGGAGCGATTGGTTAAGCAGTTGAGAAAGGGTTCCACCCGCGTTTCATAATCTTCACGATAATTGGCGGACCAACCCAATTCAGTGCGGGCGCTGTTCGAAAAGGCCTTACATCCCCAGCCCCGGTATGTTCAACCCGGAGGTGACCTTGCCCATTTCTTCCTCTTGCGTCTTCTTGGCGGTTTGAAGGGCGTTGGTCACGGCACCGAGCACCAGGTCCTCCAACATCTCCACGTCTTTCGGGTCGACCACTTTGGGATCGATCTTGATCGAGACGACGGAGCCGTCGCATTTGGCAACCGCTTTCACTGCGCCGCCGCCAGCGGTGCCTTCGACTTCGCGTTGCGCCAGTTCCCCCTGCACGCGCTGCATCTGTTCCTGCATCTTTTGTGCTTGCTTCAGAAATTTACCGAGCCCTGCCATGTAATCCTCCACGAATGCACAAGCGAGACGCCTGTCCCACTATGAACGGGCGAGACGCCCGCGCTACTATTTTCTGACTTCGACAACTGTTCCTTTGAAAATCTCCAACGCCTTCCGGATCAACGGATCACCTTCGAAGTCTTCGGGATTGTTTTTTGCTGAGGCGGTGCTGTTTGCCTCGGTCGCGGATCTCGCTCCCGTATGCTTGCTCGGTTTCGACGCCGGTGGCGGCGACGCGGCAGCTTCTGCCACTTCGAACTTGATGGACACATCCATCTTCAATTTCTCTTTCAGCTTGGCCTGAAGCAGCTCCCGATTCCGCGCTGTATCCACAAACTCGCGCCGCTCCGCAAACTCCGGGTCGAACCCGACCGTCAATACGCTTCCTTGGAGACCCAAAGCGCGCGTGCCAACCAAATACGTCTTCGCCAACGGCGTCACTTTCCCGAGATGCTCGACGGCATACTCCCACGCTTCGTCCAGTGAAGATGAACTGTGACTCTGGTATGCGGCGCGTCGTTCCCGCACCTCTTTTGTAGGAGCGCCCTCCCGGCCGCGGTCTTGTAAAGCGGTCCCGGTCGCCCCGACGCTCGTGTCGGGGCTCCTACGAGGAACTGCGGGAAGCCCGTCTTTCAATTCGTTCAGTTTCTTCAGCACGCCGTCAATGCCGGTCATCTCGCGCGCCTTGATCGCCCTGACCAGTGCGATCTCGAAGAAGACGCGCTTGGACAGCGCGTACCGCAATCGGCCTTCTGCCGCCGCCAACGCATCGATCATCCGCAGCACCGCGTCCGAACCGATCCGTTGCGCCTGCTGCTTCAACAACGTCAAATCCGTGTCCGCCAGGTCCAACAGTCCCGCCTCGACGGGGTCGCCGCCCAAGGTGAGCACCAGCAGGTTGCGGAAGTGATCGAGCACGTCGGCCAGCAGCCGCTGCAAATCCTTGCCGACCTCGTCGAGTTCCTTCACGATCTTCAGCGCGGTGTTCGTTTCGCCGTCGATCAGCGCATCCGTCAGCGCCGCGAGTTTGTCGTGCGCGACCAGACCGAACACGGAGAGCACGTCTTTCTCCGCGATCTTGCCGCCGCAAAACGCGATGAGTTGATCAAGCGTGCTCTCGGCGTCGCGCAAACCGCCTTCGGCTCCGCGCGCGATGGCCGCCAGCGCCGTGTCGTCAATCGAAACCCTTTCCTTCTTGGCGATTTCCTTCAGGTGTTTGACGATCAGGCCGGCGGGAATACGGCGCAGATCGAACCGCTGGCAACGCGAAAGAATCGTCGGCAACACCTTCTGCGGCTCGGTTGTCGCAAAGAAAAACTTCACGTGCGGCGGCGGTTCCTCGAGCGTTTTCAGAAGCGCGTTGAACGCTTCCTTCGTCAGCATGTGCACTTCGTCGATGATGTAAATCTTGTGCTTGGCGCGCGCGGGGGCGTACCGGCAGGTCTCCCGCAGCTCGCGCACTTCGTCGATGCCGCGATTGCTCGCGCCGTCGATTTCCAGCACATCGAGCGAGCGGCCTTCGGCGATCTCCTTGCAGTTGTCGCATTTGTCGCACGGTGTCGTCGTAGGACCTTTGACGCAGTTCAGCGCCTTTGCGAAGATGCGGGCGGTGGACGTCTTGCCGATGCCGCGCGGGCCGACGAAGAGGTAGGCGTGGGCGAGACGGTCTTGTTCGACGGCGTTCTTCAACGTCGTTGTGACGTGCTCCTGCCCCACCACGTCGTCGAACTGCTGTGGCCGCCATTTCCGGGCCAGGACTTGATATTGTTGCTGTGCCATAAGTCAGTGACTGGTGGTCGGTGACAGGTGACCGGTTTTCCAGTTTCCAATCACCCATCACCGATCACCGAAAAATGGTCGTGCACCTCGTCTCGACGAACGGCGTCGGCTCGCTTGCTGCGGTTAAAGCTCCGGCCAGGCGACCCGACGGCACATGAAACATCAAGCTTACCGTTGCTGTCTTCCGACCCTGGCGGGGTTCGCAAGCATCCATTGCATCGGACCCGGCGTTCAACGCCGCCCCGCAGTTCGCTCCCCCACGTCGCCGCCTCCACGAGGAATTCCGCCCGGCTGTAGCGGGTTGCCGGCTTGCCCCGAAGTCTTCCGGGGTAGAGGGAACCGCTAACTCCCCGCCTAGCACGACCAAACTCACAAGCTTTCAGTCAAAAAACTGGAGCCAACTCCGTGAAACTCCGAACTCGCCCCAGCGGGTTCGGAGTTGCTCTACGGGTCTTACTGCGCCGCCGCGTGCGCGTCTCTCAAAAAGCGGTCAACGTAAGCGCGGCTTTTCTTGCTCTTCAATTCTCGCTCTGCTTGTCGAGCAGCCGCCAACGTTTCAAACTCTCGCCAACCCTCCATCTTTACCGGCAACATCCGGGCGGTTGTATGAACGTGACCGCCCCCGTGCTGATAGTACCTGCGAATCAGGTGGTCGGTCGAGCCGACATAGTACCGCCGGTCCCGCTCCGATTTCAGCACGTAAACGTACGCGGTCATCGCCTCGACAACAACTTCAAAAACTGGAGCCGCCTCGGAGAAACGACTTTCAGAGACGACCTGCTCCGAACGCGCGTCTGCGAGTTCGGAGTTGCTCTACCGTCAAAAACTGGAGCCAACGGTCGGAATCGAACCGACGACCTGCGGTTTACGAAACCGCTGCTCTACCAGCTGAGCTACGTTGGCTTGTCAAAATCTTCTGTCCGGTCCCTTCGTTCCTCCACTCTACGGACGACCTGCTCCGAAAGCGCGCAACGCCTTCGGAGTTGCCCTACCCCGACTCTGTCGGGGCGGGCCGACTGAGCTACATCGGCCTGCTAAATTTTCCGCGCGACGTATTATGCCACGTCTTGGCCGCCAAGCAAGCAAATCGACGCTAACAATGGACCGGTGGCGCGCAAATCACGGCGGCCCTCCGCGTTAGGCTCACAGCTAGAGGGGAAACGGTCGTGGGCCGGCTTCGGAAAGGCAAGCTGGTGTCGGGTAAAAGACATCCACGTGCGAAGCTGGCATGGGGAAGAATACTGGCGGCTCCGTGGCGATGCTCTCGAAGTCAGTCGTGAACAAAGTTACGGCATTCTTCAAGAGGCGCTGGTGAATTATGGGCGATGGGTGAACGAGGCCGATGGCATAGAAGTTTGGGTGCCGGCGACGTTGCCGGAGTGCACATTGGGGATCCCCTACTGAGGGTGTGGGCCGTCGAGGCCCACAGAAGGAAGGTGGGGGTGGGGTCATTTGAATGAAGTTAAGGCTGGGTGTGGTGCGCCACTACCGTTGCGACTTGACTATGCTCCCGCGTTTTGTTTGCGTGTGACCATGAGTCACCTAATAGAAAGTCATATCAGAACGTGGCCTCGACAAGTCCTCAATATTCCCATGAAGGACCCGGACAGCCCGAAAGTTCACTTGGCCAAACAGAAGGTTCGGGAGATTCTTGACAGTCCGGGTGTCTACGTCCTATACGAGGGCCGTGTCCCGTACTACATCGGCAAGGCCGATAGACTGTGGAGACGCCTGTACTCACACGCCCAGAATTCGCGTGATCGGTACTTTTATTACTGGAACTACTTCTCGGCATTCGTCGTCACAGATAAACATGCCCGCACTCAGATTGAAGCAATCCTCATCGCCGCAATGCCCTCCGCTAACGGCGCTAGACCTAGGCTCAACAAGGTTGGACTTCCGAAAAGCGCAGCGGCGTGGTTGAGAACGAAACCCGTCAACATCTTGTAGAATCATGCTGATACAGGATGTTCTCGGGGGATTTGTAGACTCGGTGTGCCTGGGCGAAAACGCGATTGGGAAAGTTCTACTGAGGGGGTGGGGCCGTCGAGGCCCGCATCTTCGCAAGAGGGGTTTCCATCTGTCGGTGGTGATGGTGATGCGCCGGGCGGGGGGGAGTTGCTTCACATCGGGAAATGCTTCATAATACGAATGTAAAACGGTTCACGCGTAAACGCAACTAGGCATATGAGCAATGTCAGGGTGCTTCCGACGTTTATGAAAAAAAATCCAAAGACCCTTTGCAGCGTGCGGCTGATCGCCTCGTTGAACGCGGTTTTATGACGAGGTGCATTATTGATGATAGCCGCAACGTTGGCAGCGTGTGGTGGACTGATTCCGGCAGGGAGCTTCACCGGCATTTGCGACATCTGTTCGATGTGCCGCACATTGATCCCAGTACCGTCAGTGCCGACGACATCGCTGATGTGGTGGGACTCATGTTGTTTATCGATCCACGCGCGTAGAGCTTTTATGTCGAAGATGTATTGCATAGCCTAACGGTTCGGTGGGGCTACCCGTTCCCTCGGAGGGCACGGTAGGTCACCTTTATCGTTAGGCTGGTTGCGAATGATATGAGCAAATCTGAAGACATTCAGAAAGAGATTGAAAAGCATCACGCTAAGATTGCAGATATTATTGATCGGTTTGCTGCATCGGGACTCACAACGCCGGGGGTTCTTGCGGAGCACGCGAAGATTTTGGATTTGACTTCGCAGCTTGCCGAGATTTCCACCCATCGGATTGAGCACTTGACCAAGAATCTCATTCGCCTAACCTATGTATTGGTCGCATTAACGGCGGCACTGTTGATACTCACGATCGCCCTTGTAGTGCGCCGTTAGAGCGCGGAAGGTCATGGGTCGATAATAGCGTTGCTTTAGAACTTGTTCATCTTGGTGGCCTTCTTGGCGGCTTCAGCGGCCTCGAAACAATTGCGATAGGATGGCCGGGAGATTTCGAGGATGTCCTCGACGAACCAATGGTAAGCAATGGCCTGGCCATCGCTACGGAAGTAACAGGCACTGAGAAGGCCGCCGCAAAACGTATTTGTATTGCTCCAAGTTGCGCCGGCGGAGTTTGCCGCCAGAATTTTCTCAACTTCATCATGTCGCAGAATGTCCTTGTGATATTGTTCAACGACGCAAGAGCCGTTGACGTAACCGACATCGATGGTGAATTCCTCGTTCAGATAGCGATAGCCGATTTCAACACATTCCCAATCCCCGAGTTTTTGTCCGGGGCCGAATCGCTGTTCAAATTGTTGTGGGCTTTGGCCGAGCCGATCTCGGTTCGGGGTCGCGGCCTGCTGGGCGATTTGCGCTTCCTGCGCGCGATAAGCGGCGGCCTTCTTTGGGTCGTAGCCGAATCGCTTCTGAAGGTCGGGCGGCAACTTCTCCAAGGGGATAGTCGCGATGCCGGTCTTGTGGTAAATCGTGGCGGTGCTGGGTGTGAGTCTGCCCCAGCGCACATCCTGATAAGTAACACCGTCAATTGTGAGCGTGGTTGTTTCGGCGACGTTGGTTTGCTGTGCGAGGACTGATGCACACGCGCAGACACATAGGAGGGCGGCAATTCGGAAGGCATTCATCGCGGTTTGTCCTTTCCAGAGAGAATCCTAGTCTTCGACATCGGGTGCGGCAAGCAGTTTCACGGCGACGGTCGCGCAGTGACCTCGTCGCGCAGAAGTTGGTCGGCATGGGCGGAATGCGCGGGGCGTAGCGGTGCGGTTAGAGGGATGAGCGGAGTCCCGGCGCGTGGGGAGCAGGACGAACCATCGACATTGTAGGGGGCAAAGAGCGAAGAATTGCCGCGCCAATGTTCTGTCCGTACAATGCGCGTCAGAAATATGACGCGAACAAATCTGAAATCATCATGGGCGGCGATTTTCGATTGGGATGGCGTGATCATCGATTCATCACGTCAACACAAGAAAAGCTGGGAGATGTTGGCAGTTGAAGAAAGGCGGACGTTGCCGCCAAACCATTTCGAGCGCAGCTTCGGGATGAAAAACGAGAAGATCATCCCCGATCTGTTGCAGTGGACGAATGATCCGCTGGAAATCAGGCGGCTCTCGCTGCGCAAGGAAGCGTTGTACCGTGAGATCGTTCGCGCCGGGGGAATCGCGCCGTTGCCCGGCGTCGTCCAGTGGCTGGGCGACCTGAGGGCCGCTTCGGTGCCGTGCGCCATCGCGTCGTCCACGCACCGCGAGAACATCACCTGTACGCTGGGCGCGCTCGGGCTGGAGAAATTCTTTACAGCGATTGTGTCGGCGGAAGACGTTACCCACGGCAAGCCCGATCCCGAAGTGTTCTTGCTGGCGGCGCGCAAGGTCGGCGTGCCGCCCAACCGCTGTGTTGTCTTCGAAGATGCGCACGTCGGCATTGAGGCAGCACGCGCCGCGGGCATGAAGGTCGTTGGCATAGCAACCACGCATCCCGCCGAAACGTTGCAGGACGCCGACTGCGTGGTGCGGCAACTCGGCGAACTGAGCGTGACGAAGCTAAGTAAGTGGTGGCAATTGATCTAACCCGAGCGAGCGGCTTGAAAGCCGCGAGATGCGTCGAGCAATGAGTTGGGAGCAAGCCGAGCAGGCTCGACCGATCAATCCCGTTCTTCATGCCATCGGCGGCCGGTGCCCACCGTCAACGGAGCGCATCGAGCAAGGCATCACGCATCTTGTGCAGACGGGCGGGATCACTGAGCTTCCGGCCATCCGTGTCCGTCAGGCAGAACACATCGGCGGCTTCCCCTTGGTCCGTCACGATGATCGCGTGGGCTATGTCCATCTCACAAGCGGTCGGCCGCCTCAACCTGCAACACGGTGCAGGTCTCGGAGCGTCCGCGATCAAACACTGCTGCCGGCGTAAGTGCTTGCTTTTGCTCCCGAACGTAGCAGAATTCGGTCAGGCGAACTGACTGAACGACTTCAAGCTGGAGCAAATGACTGTATAACTGAATTCAGGAGGCAAGAATTATGAAGACTCGCGCACCATTGACCATATCCGCCACGTTCGGCGCACTGTTGGTTTTCACCGCGCCGCTGTTCGGCGCAAATGTCGAGCAACTCCAGCGCGGGTTCGACCGGCCACCCGACAATACGCGGATCATGGCGCGATGGTGGTGGTTTGGGCCGGCCGTCACCAAGCCGCAACTCGAACGCGAGATGAAGTTCATGAAGGAAGGCGGGCTCGGCGGGTTCGAGGTGCAGCCGACGTATCCGCTGGCGCTGGACGACGAGTGGCCGGGGTTGAAGAACATTAAATTTCTCTCGCCGGAATTCTTCGATGCGTTGAAGTTCACCGCTCAAAAGGCGAACGAACTCGGGTTACGGATGGATCTGACGATGGGCAGCGGCTGGCCGTACGGCGGATCAATGTTTTCGGCGAGCGAAGCTGCGGGCCGATTGGTGACGCAGGTCGCGGCGGTGACGGCGGGGCAGAAGAGCGTGCCCGCGCCGCAGCTCCGGGCCGGCCAGACGTTGATCGCGGCCTTCGTCGGTAAACCGGGTTCCGGCGCAGGAGCACGCGGACGAGGCGCTGGCGAGGGCACCGGCGGCGCGGCGGACGTGCGGGAAATGAAAGAGGTGCCGGTCCGGGACGGCGCGGCGCAGATCCCGGCCGATGCGCCCGATTCTGCAGAAGTCGTTTTCTTTATCTCCGGGCGAACGGGGATGCAGGTGAAGCGGCCCGCGTTCGGCGCCGAGGGAAACGTCATCGACCATCTGAGTGCCCAGGTCGTTGACAAGTTTATTCACGAGGTGGCCGAGCCGGAGGTCAAGGCGTGCGACCCGTACCCGCCCCATGCCGTTTTCTGCGACAGCCTCGAAGTGGGCGGCGAGGATTGGACCGACGATCTGCTGGCGGAATTCCAGCAACGCCGTGGCTATGACCTGCGACCATTCTTGCCGGCGCTGATCGGCGACATGGGCGAGAAGACCTATGAGATCCGCCATGACTGGGGCCGGACGCTGACGGAATTGTTCAACGACCACTTCAACACCCGGCTCGAGAAGTTCGCCAAGGAGCACAAGACGCGCTTCCGCATTCAGGGATACGGCTCGCCATCGGCAGCTTTGTACAGTTACGCCTATGCCGACCTTGCCGAAGGCGAAGGATATCAGTGGCACGGCTATCGCGCGTCGCGTTACGGGGCGTCGGCAGCGCATCTGATGAATCTCCCGGTGGCCAGTTCCGAAACGTTCACGTGGCTGCACTCGCCCGTATTTCGCGCCACGCCGCTGGACATGAAGTCGGAGGGCGACATGCATTTCCTGCAAGGGATCAACCAGATCATCTGCCACGGCTGGCCGTACACGGCTGAAGGCGCCGCTTATCCCGGTTGGAGCTTTTACGCCGCCGCCGTGTTCAACCAGAACAATCCGTGGTGGATCGTGATGCCGGACGTGGCCAAGTATCTGCAACGCGTCAGTTTTATGATGCGGCAGGGGACGCCCGCCAACGACATCGCGTTGTACCTGGCCAACAGCGACACGTGGGCGAATTTCACGCTGGGCCACATCAGTCTCACTGACGGCGTGGGGCACATGCTCGGCCCCAAAATCGTGCCGGCGATTCTCGATGCGGGGTACAACCTCGATTTCTTCGACGATGGTATGCTGGACTTGCGCGGCAAGGTGGAGAACGGCGCGCTGGTGTTCGGCAACCTCCGCTACAAGGTCGTGGTCCTCGCCGGCGTCCAGCGCATCCCGGTCTCCACGATGCGCAAGCTCGAGGAATTCGCCCGCGGTGGCGGCATTGTCGTCGCCACGCGGAACCTCCCGTCCATTGCGCCGGGATACAAGGCCACCGAGGACGACCAGAAGACCGTGAAAGACACCGCCCAGCGCCTCTTCAAAGAGGCCGATGCGCCGGGCTTGTTCATCGAGGATGAAACACAGTTCGGCGCGATGCTTGCCAAGCGGCTGGCGCCCGATGTGGTGATGTCCCCGGCCTCTCCTGAGATCGGCGTCGTCCATCGCCACACTGATTCCGGCGAAATCTACTTTCTGGCGAACACCGGCAACCAGCCCAAGACCGTGAAAGCGTCGTTCCGCGTCGAAGACATGCAGCCTGAGATGTGGAATCCGATGAACGGCAGCGTCGGCCCCGTCCAGATTGCCGAGAAGCCTGCCGGTGCGACGGCGATGAATCTGAAGCTGGAGCCGTACGGTTCGACGATCATCGTCTTCACGAAGCGCAGCCTGCCAACTCCGAAACCGGCTCCGTCGATCGCCTCCATGCCGCAGGCGGTCGATCTCAGCGCGGGTTGGACTGTCAAATTCGGCAAGGACGCCAAACCTGTCCCGATGGAGAAACTCCGTTCCTGGACCGACAATGCAGCGACGAGCAACTTCTCGGGCGTCGCGACCTACGAAAAAACCATTACGGTTCCCGCCGAGATGCTGAAGGCAGGCCTGGCTCTTTCGTTCAACTTCGGCGAGTCCGCCATCCCGCAGGCAAGCGGCGGCGGCAGAAGCGGCATGGGATACAGGACGGCGCTGGAAACTCCCGTGCGCGACGCGGCGATTCTCTACATCAACGACAAACGAGTCGGTTCCGTGTGGTCCCCGCCGTACGCGATTGACGTGACCGGACAATTCAGGCGCGGCCAGAACAAGATCCGCATCGAGGTGGCGAATCTTGCCGTCAACTACATGGCCAGCATCAAGTTTCCCAATTACAACTACGCGGGAGTCACCCAGAAATACGGCAACCGGTTCCAGCCGCAGAATCTGGATCAAATCCAACCCCTGCCTTCGGGTTTGCTCGGCCCCATCCGGCTCATTGCGACGGGCCAGGGGAAATCGTAAACGTGAGCGCTTGCCGAAAGAACCGACATCCTTCAACCCGGCACCACCCGTGCCCAACATAAAGGACTTATGAATACGAAACCATTCCTTGGCATCGCCATCGTTCTCTCCATCGCCGCGCTGGCCCAGGCCGCTTCGCTTGACCACAAGGCACCGCTCAACGTCCGCGACTTCGGCGCGACCGGCGACGGCAAAACCAAAGACACCGCCGGTTTCCAGAAGGCGCTCGACGCCTGCGCTTTCGCCAGCGGCGGCGAAGTCGTCGTGCCCCCGGGCAACTATCTCATCGGCAGCATTCAGCTCTCCTCCTACACGACGCTGCGCATTGAGAAAGACGCCACTGTCACCGGCAGCCCCGACAAAGAGGATTACCCGCTCATGGATGTTCGCTGGGAAGGCCGCTGGCGTCAGGGTCACCGCGCGCTCATCTGCGCCAACCACGCCCAGCACATTGCCCTTCTTGGCCAGGGCACCATCGTCGGCGATCCCACCCTCGCCTTCCTGCGCGATCCCCGCGGCCCCGCCCTCTTCGAACCCATCGACTGCAAAGACCTGCGCATCGAAGACCTGTCGTTCAAATACATCCGCATGTGGTGCATTCATCTCACGTATTGCGAAAACGTCCTCGCCAAAAACCTCAACATCCGTTCCGACAAAACCAAGAGCAACGGCGACGGCATCGACATTGATTCCTGCAAAAACGTCCGCGTCGAAAAATGCGACATCGACACCGGCGACGATGCCATCGCCATCAAATCCGGCCGCGGAATGGAAGCCGTCCGCATCGGGCGTCCCTGCGAAGACATCACCATCGTCGATTCCAGCCTTGGCAGTGCCTTCGCGGGCATCGGCATCGGCACCGAGATGTCCGGCGGCGTCCGCAACATCCGCGTCGAACGCTGCTCGTTCCCCAGCGGGGCAAACGCCTTCTTCTTCAAGAGCCGGATCGGCCGCGGCGGCTTCATCGAAAACATTTCCGCGGAAGACCTGGACATCGGCGCCGCCACCTTCATCGGCATCGACCTCCTCACCAAAGGCATCCAGGATTCCGAGCCGGTCCCTGGCGACGATGGCATTGCGCGGGTCGGCAAGATCAACATCTCCAAAGCCAAGGTCCACTGCAAGAACCTCGTCGTCGGCGCCAACGTTCCCTCCGACAGGCCCATTGACGGCTTCACCTTCTCCGGCGTCACCGGCACCTGTCAGAAAGGCATCACGCTTGCCAATGTGATTGACGCCAAACTCCGCGACATCAATGTCACCGGCTTCTCCGGCCCGTTGATCACAATCAGCAACGTCAAAGGCACCGGCCTGGAGAACGCCGTCGAAGTCCAAAGCCTCGCACCGACCAATCGGCCTGCGCAAGCTCCCTGAGAGCCGGAAGAGAAGGAGCAGCGGCGGGGGAATTTGGGGGGAGCAGGGGAAAGAGGGTTGCAGCAATGGAGCAGCGGACTGATGGCAGGGCCGAACGTCCCGCAAGAGTTCACCACGAAGCGCACGAACTGCACGAAGACAGCCCCGTTGTGCGCGGGTCAACGCCGCGCTGGAGAACAGTTTCATGGTGCCATTGTGGTTTGATTTGGTTTGATTTGGTTTGATTCGGTCAGAGCGGCTCATTTTAATTTGATACCGGCCTCCTTTAGCGCTTCAACCAGCGCGTCGATTGCGGCCTCGACCTTCGGGTGCCCGTCGGTTGCGCCGAACAGGTCCTCAATGAACGTATTCATCTTGCTCTCGTGTTTCAGTGCCAATTCGCGTTCGAGTTGACCCAATCGTTCTCGTTCGACTTTGAGCCGTTCTTGGCTGTGATCGCCTTTGCGCAGGGCGACGAGGTCGCTGCAGAACTCGCGCAGCAATCTCCAACTTTCCTCACCATCGGCTTCGGACAGTGCCTTGGTTGCCACGACGTAGCGGGCCGCGACCCACAACGCCAGCTTGTCCGTGAGCGGCTCTTCCACCGCCTGTTTCAGTTCTTCGCCGTCAGCGGCCATTCGACCGAGCAGTTCGAGGGTCTCCTGCTGGATGAGCCAGTCGCGATAACCGCCTTGTTTCCACTCGGACAGGTTCTGTTCGCTGACGGGGCGCTCTTCAAACTCGACTTTCAAGAGGCACTGGACTTCGGGCAGCGAGTTGAGCCATGTCACGAGTTGCACGCCGGGCTCGCCGTCGTCAAGACGGCGGTTGAGTAGCTCGCGGATTTCGCGGGGCAGCCGGGCGATTTTGCCGGTTCTTGTCATGGGATAAGCCTCAGAGTTTTAGCCGCTGGTTTACCCCGCCCACAGGCGGGGTGAACGCAGATGGACGCGGATGCAGGCGGGATACCCGCTGGGCATCCCGCCCTACAATTGGGCGGCGTTGTAGGGCCGCGAAGCCCGCAGCCCCGATTGCAAAATCGGGGCAGGGGTTTCGCGCCGTGTCGTTCACGATTCCGCCTCATCTCTGTATTTGCCTCGAATGTGCTCGTTGTAGTACGCGCCTTTCGACGAGGCGCGCAGCAGACCGGCATAGACCGAGTACGGGACATGCGGGTGGTCGTACACCTTCCCGCTGTGGAATTCGACCGTGAGCGTGCTGCCGTCGTACCCCACGGCGCAGATGGCCGATGAGCTAACTCGAATCATTCCGCCGTAGTAATTCATGGGTCTTTGATGATGCTGTCAATTTCAGCGCGGATCGCTTTCTCGATCTGGGCATGCTCGTCAGGACTTGGTGTTCGTGGTTGCCGGAAGCCGCGAGCCTTGAGGCTCTTGCGCGAATCGGATGTTAGGGCGTCCATGAATTCACGTCTTTCTCTGAGGAAGGCGTGAACGGGACTGTCCTTTGGCGGCCAATTGACGCGCTTCAGTGCCAGTGATGGCAGAGCGCGGGATTGGCTGATTGCCAGTCTCCGCATCACTGCCGCTTCGATTGACCGGTTGTCTGCGAGCCGCCGGGCTATCTTTTGAAGCTTGGGGGTGATGGTGTCTCGGACTTCGATTCCTGCCATGGGGTTTCCTCGGTGTTAGTGGTTGGGTTTTGGAGAAAAAGCTGACACGCGGATTGTGAACCGGGTTTTGTCAGCCCCTTGGCTGAGTGGTGCCACCACGGAAGGGCATGCGAGCGTCGCGCAGTCGTGGCTTCTAGTTGTCGTTTTCATCCGTGGCGAATTTGCCACGAAATAAAAAGCGCGTCATCTCAGCAGACGGACAAAAAATGAGCTAGGTGATTATTTGGCTGGTGACCACGAAAGAGGGAGTTCATCCTTACAACAGGCGATGAGTTGCTGAAACATTTGTCCAGCCCGCTCACGGTCCCGAAAGTGTTTCTTGTTGCAGCTTAGATACAAATCGCGCAACACCGTGGACACCTTATCCGCTGGATACTTGTGTAGTGCGCGCATGATTGCCAAGCATCGCAATGCTGCACGAGGTTTGATGGTGCCACGCGGCCTGCCTTTCGGTTTGCGGAACTCCATTGGTCGGATCTTTCCTATCCTTCGCTTGAACGCTGCGCAGATCTCCTTGTTGTTGTAATAACCCCATGCGATGCTGAAAAGAAGGAATTCCACTCCGCTGTTTGACCACCACACGGAAAGCCGTGCATCATTTTCACCAGGTACTGGCACCTTTTTCCCCGCATACTTCGACTTCCATTCGGCGATCACGTTCTCGTATCGTGATGCCAGGGCTGCCAACACGGTTTTTGTAAACGGGTTGCCATTGCAAAGGCTTATCGGCTTCGGTTTTTGCATTGCCGCTGCGACGAGCGCCGCTCGACGTTCCTCTGGTAGCGCCTGCCACGGTTGTGGAAAATCCGGGTTCATGTCGGGTTGAAGCAGCAGCATACGGCCAAGATGCTTCACCTCAAAAATCATTTCATAGTCATCGCAAGGTTTGCACTGTAGCCACGCCGCCATCGTGTTTCGGACGAATGCTGACTCACGCGCATACTCCCAGTAACAGCAGGCGACAAGTTCGCGGTCCAGAACGGCGTCGAAATTCCAGTTGTGCGGATCGTCAACCGTCAAGTCTGGGGGCAGCGCCTTTTTCATTTACTCGCGCTCAATGCGTCGGCTCATTTAATCGGCCAGCCTCCATGCGCAGTGATCACCTCGTCGATCTCGGACATGAGTCGAATGGTTTCGTTAAGGGCGATGACGATTTTCTGGTAGTGATTGATGTCGTCGATGTCGAGCTTGCGGTCTCTGCGGTCTTTGAGCCATCTGTCGCAGACTTGATAGCCGCCGATGTGAAGCTCCCAGACCGGCTTCGGCACGCCGCTGAAGTATTGCTCGGCGTTGATCCAGACGCGCCTGTCCTTGTCGGTGTATTGAACCTTCTCGACTTCGTTGCTGCCCTTTGTCGGGAACTCCGTGACAAAGTCGTTGAGCTTGGGCGATTCCATCAGGTGCAGCGCGACCAGCTCCGCGCCTTTGCCTGCGAGGGCGCTGAACAAATTAAAGTCGCTGGTGAGCGGCAGGCGCGGGAAATCAATTTTCAGGAACTCGGCGTACCGCGTCCGATACTTCGGCGAATGAAACACCGCATAGGCGTAATGGAAGATGTCTTCGGGCGTGATGTCTTTCGGCAAGCCGTGCGGCCCGTCCTGCGGCAGCTTCAACTTCTCCGCCAGCGCCTTCAGAAACGCGGGGCTGAGGTTTGGGCGAACTTCTGTACTCTGGATTAGCTCGCCCTGGGCTGGCCTTTTTTCCGGCAATAGGTAAAGGGGGAAAACAGTCCCGATGTCGTAAAGCGAGACGGCGTCCTTGTTGATCAAGCCACGGCCAACGAGAAAAGTTCCTGTCTCATCTCTCCGCGTCTGGCGTAGTGTGATAATACCAAGATTCTTAGCAGATATCATGTGACGCATCAGAGCAGTGCCGGGAGTGCCGATGAATCCTTTCGACGCACCGCTGTACCAAGTGAAGCGAAAATCAAACGGCCGGTAGAGTATCGGACGAAAATTGGCCGCGTTGGGGTGGGCGAGCACATCCGCCTTCGCTTTGGCAACCTTCCAGTCTCGACTATCCTTGTCGAGTTTGTATTTCTGGCGAATGCTTTGATCGTCAAGCACTCTGAAATCGTGAACAGCCCCTTGGATTCCATCTGGCGTGAAGTGAATTGAAACGTGGTCACGTTCTGTCTTGATTGCATTTCCCGAATTCACAAACACATCGCGTAAACCCCAGCCGTCGGTGTACTCCGATTCCCGCGTGAAGTCCCTCGGTGCAAAATAGAAGTGCGGCGCAGACGGTTCGATTTCTGCCCATTGCGTCTTGGCGGCGTCAGCTCCCCAAAGTGTTTCGTATTTTGCTTCGCGTTCACCCCAGATATCGGCATGGAACACACGACAACCATTCGCGCTCGGCAGTTTAACAAAAAGCGCAATGGCTGTGCCGAGCGTAATGTCGAAGACGCTTTCGTCTTTGGAACCGTCGGGTGCTTTCTCTTTCTTTTTCGTGCTGCCGTGCAGATTTAGTACATAAATTTCATTGAAGGCGTTCAACAGGCATTCACGCATCCGGCGGTGCGTGAGGCCGTCGAGGTAGGTATTGTTGGTGATAAAGCCTATGATGCCTTCGCCTGTACGCTCGACGCGCCACTGGGCGAATCGGATGAACTTGATGAAGTCGTCGTCGAGGTTGAGCTTCTTTTCCTTGAGGTTGCGCTTGTAGTCGTCGAGCAACGACAGAATCCAGTCGCCACGATTCATGCCCCCGAAATTCGAGTACGGCGGGTTGCCGAGTACAACGAGGATGGGTTCATCCCGTTTGATTTTGGAGGCAGCGTTCGCCTCTTCGGCAATCCAGTTCGCAAACAGTTGCTCGCTTTTCTTGGCGGCTTCTTCCAGCGTATTCGTGAGGTAGATACCGAGGCGCTGGTCGGAGCCGAACTGGTAGCCCGTTGCCTGCAACTGCATGCCAAGCTTGAGATGCGCAACAGCATACGGTGCGACGAGTAGTTCAAAGCCAAAGATGCGATTGAGCAAGTGCTTGGCAACATAGCCATCCCATGCCCCCTTCTGCGTGGTGAACTTCTGGAAAATTTGTTCAACGACGAAGTAGAGGAACGTCGCTGTGCCCGTGGCGGGGTCGAGGATGAGCGTGTTTTCGTCGGCCAAACCTTTCGGGCGGTTGAAGCGCGTTTTCAGCAGGTGGTCAATGGAGCGCACGATGTAGCTGACGACAGGTTCGGGCGTGTAATAGACGCCGCGCACTTTGCGCATCTTCGGGTCATAGGCGGCGAGGAAGGTCTCGTAGAAGTGGACGACCGGGTCTTCCTTGCCCTTGCCTTTGCCGAAGTCTTTGAGGATTTCAAACATGTCGGCGTGCTTGAGCAATTCCACGATGTCGTCCACCGCCCAATCAATCGTTTCCGGCATGTCCACGCCGGCTATCTCGGAGAAAAGTTTGCGAAGGAATGGATTGGTCTTGGGAAGATTGAACGCGGCCATCTCGCGGGAGAAATCTTTCTTGGGCGGCGTGTGGACACGCGCTGCGAACAAACCGTAGGCGAGGGTCTGGGCGAACATATCGGCGAACTGCGCTTCGTCGAGGTCGGGAATGAGCGTTTCACGAAACGCGGCGAGCCAGTTGTGAAGCCAGCCTTGTTCCTTTTCATGCTCGAAGGTGTTTACGATCAGGTCACGGATGATGCGGGTCATGCCTGCCATGCGTTGAGCAAGCTCTTTGGCCGTGCCTACAGTGAGCGCCTCTTGCTTGAAGAAGGCGTTGAGGAGTTGTGCAAGTTTCGCCTCACCGTCGGGGAGTGACTTCAGCTTGCCCTTGGAATCAATCTCGCCGATGCGCGCGGTCAGCCGTTTCTCGGCGTTTACAAACCAGCGGAATTCTAGGTAGTCAGTCAGAATCCAATTGCGCAGGCCATCGCGGTAGCGTGTGAACTGTTCGCCGTGTGGGCCTCTGCCGCGCTCGATCTCGTCGAGATTGGTGTCGATGTCTTTCGTCTCGACGTGGCCGAGTGGCACTTTCTTGCGTGTGATGTTGAAATCAGGCGCGCCGCACAGAATTCGTGTCGGCTCGTTCGTGGCAATGATCCCCTTGTCAACCGCTTCGAGCAAAGTTTTCAGCGCGGGCCGATGAGTGTGCTCAGTAGCATCGCCGTGAGCGAGATTTTGTTTGATCGCCGCGAGATAGTCGGCAAACGCTGTCATTGCCCGCGCATTCTAGCGCGTCGGAGACCCTTCGACAATCCTCCGCTTCACGCAGGGCCGGGGATCGTTTGGGTCGGGCGTCTGGCAAGCGGCTTGCCTGCATATTGCAGGAAACCATTGTCGGGCTGGCAGCCCGAAGGGTTGCCAGCCGTTGTTCGACAAGGACTTCGGCGCGAAACACCTGCCCCGATTTTGCAATCGGGGCTGCGGGCTTCGCCTGACTGCCTGTCTGCGCAGGCAGGCGCAGGCAGGCGCCCTACAATTCTTCGCCAGTTTGATTGCGCTTTGACCGCGACGGCTGCTGACAGCCGGGAAAACGTGCGCGAGGCTGGTTTGGTTGGGCCAAACGTCATCCGCCGTAGGCGGTGCGTGCTCCGGCGGTGGCGACAATCAGCAGAGCCGTCCATGCGCCCCAAAGCACGAAGACCCAGACGGCGGCCTTGCCGAACGATGCGCCGCTCAACCGCGACAGCCCGATCGCTTTCACAGCCAGCCCCCAGAAGGTCATGACGTTGATGGCGGCGAGAACGGAGTGGGACGTGTTCTGGGGATCGAAATCCTTGATCAGCAGCATCAGGCCGGGTGAGGCAAAGAAGTTGCCCGTGATCATGATCAGCAGCGTCCGGACGATGGAACCCAGCACGGTGATCATGTTGGCCAAGCCAACGACTTCCAAGGCTTTCAGGTAGGTGAAATTGCCTTTCAAGGGCACCGTCCCAACGAGCCAGAAAAGCACAGCCCACAGAAACGGGACAGCGATCGCGTTGTACAATGGTTCAGACCTGACGCGCAAATTGAGACTGGTTTGCCCCTCTTCCTGGGCGGCGTCAGCCTGCTCCTTGGGGATGCGGCCATTGTCCACCAATCTCTGGACGCCTTCTTCCTGGTAGTCGCGCAACTGTTGTTTGATGACGGGTCGCGAGAGGGTGAACCGCGTTCCGAACCAGCCCACGAGCAGGAGGATCAGGGACGGCACGAGCCAGTTGAGGATGAAGCGCGGACTGGCTTTCACTTGATCAAAGACCTCGGCCGGAACGGCATACACATTCACCATCCGTCCGAGCAGAGGCGACCGGAGAAGCTTTGGCCCGGTTTGTTCTGTAGGCGATTGATTCATGGTGATTCCCGGCGCGCAGGGCGCTCCTACCGGTGCCGATGCGAAATCCAAGGCAGGTTGCGCCTGGCGTTACCCGCCGAAGGCGGCCCGGATGGCGGCGCCAATGCCAATCGTCAAGCCCATCCAAGCGGCCCAGATCCCGAAGACCCACGCTGCCGCCTTGCCGAACGATGCGCCGCTCAACTGCGACAATCCGACTGCTTTCACAGCCAGCGCCCAAAAGGTCATGATATTGATGGCGGCGAGAACGGAGTGGGAGGTGTTCTGGGGATCGAAATCCTTGACCAGCAGCATCAGGCTGGGAGAGGCGAACATGTTACCCATCATCAAGATCAGCAGCGTGTGGACGATCGAACCCAGCACGGTGATCATGTTCGCCAAGCCGGCGACCTCCACGGCTTTCATGTAGGGAAAAGCGCCTTTCAAAACCTTGGTTCCGACCAGCCAGACGACCAGGCCCCACAGAAACGGAGAAACGAAGCCAGTGAAGACCGGTGCGACCGCAGCGCCGACCGTGGCACCGATATTGCCGAACTTTTCCGCCGCTTGCCGGGCTGCATCGGCCTGCTGTTGGCCAATCCGGCCCTTGTCCACCTGCCTCTGGATCGCCTGTTCCGCGATGTCGCGCAACTGCTGTTTGATCGAATCTTGCGAGAAGATGAGCCAAGCTCCCAGCCAACCTGCAAGGATGAATATCAGAGCCGGCGCGACCCAGTTGGCGGCGGAAAACGGGCTGCACGCGACCTGCTCGAACACCTCACCCGGCGCGGCGTAAACATTCGCCAACCGTCCCATCAGCGAGGACTGAGGTGCGGTTGGCCCGGTTTGTTCCGAAGGCTGTTGATCCATATTCTTTCCTGCGTGGTTTGCCGTCCCAACGGACAAGACAATCCCCAATTGCCGCCTCGTCTGTCAAGACATTGCAGAGTTGTTCAGAAGCGGCCCGTCCGAAAGTTTTGCGCGGAGTTGCAGGTGCGCGTCTGTTATCCTCAGCGCGCGGCATCGGTGCCCCGGCAAGACGGGAATGAACGAGCGGGAACGCGATCTTCGACGCCGTCGTGGCATTAACTTGTCGAAATGTCGTCAAACGTGATTAGAGTTTGCCCACTCGCCGAAATAGTCAAAGTGAGCAGTGTGAGACATGCAGCGGACAGCGTGAGCAACCTGTGCGTTATGGCAAATCGTCTCCTTGCCCTGCGTCAACCCGGCTTGCGTTTGAGAAATGCGTACAACGTCAGCGCGCCGACTGCGGTAAGCAGAACCGTGGAAGGCTCCGGAACAAACCCGAAACTGAGATTGTCCATTGCGAACTGTCCCCCACTCCCAAGCGGAAAACCGGCGTTCTGACCACCAAAAGAGTTAAACGTAAGACTGTCGATGTCCAGATAATTGAACGTGAACAGTGTCGGGTTGGTCGCACTGGCTACGACTGTCTGGTCATACAGCAAGTTGGTGCCGCTGAACCCTTGGACCTCAATGTTCAGGTTGCTCCTCCACACACCCGTTATGATACACGTTGAACACGTATTCGATATTCGTCGCCTGCTGGGAATACAAGTACGTCAAGAGTGCATTGGTGAAGCTCAGTTGAGCGCTGATTCCCGGCAAATAGCTCGCCATCAAGTCCTCCACCGCTCCGTGGTCCGTGTACAGGCTGAACCCGGCAGGATCGTGATGGGTAACTAGGTAGACGTTCTGCAGCGTGAACGCCATTACGGAGGCCCGAAAAACGTGTGAGGCTCTGCTAACAACGTTGAAGTTCCAAATCCAATTGGCCAGCGGTGATCCCAAGTGCGGTGTGGCCAGCGTCACGAGCCGTCGCACGCCGTTGGTAGGTTGCATCAACATGTAATAATGCGACAACAGACCGCCCAATGAGTGAGCGACCATGACAATGTTGGGTCGACTGGCACCGGCGGCAGGGCTATACGCATCCCGAATGCCAGTCCCCTCTTGTCCGCCTCCGTTGATGCGTTCATCCAACGTGATGCGGTTGTCTCCGGCGTACTGATTCGTGACTGGCGTTAGGTACGTGTTGGTGTAAGCCGTGCCGTCCCGGTCGGCCCCCCAAACGTTCCACGGGATATAGTCGAAGGTCTGGTGGTCGTGGGTGTTCGTGCCAGGTGGATCGCCATAATTGAATGTATGCAGATAATTGCGCTGGGTCGCCCGATAACGACCGCTGGCCTGGTCGGCGGCGATCAGGGCGCGAGCATCTGGGGGAACCCAGTATGTCTGGAACAAGCCCTCCAACTGCGGGAGAACACCGGGATTATTCACCGCAATCGAAGTGCATGGTATCCCCAACCACGTTTGATATTGTTCCGATCCTTGGTCATCAGCATTAATGCCATGCACAAATAAAACTGGCTCGGGGTGGTAAACCACCTTTCCGTCCGTCAATGCCGTCGGACTCCACGGCAGGACCTTGCTCGATTGTGCCTGGCTCGCGAGCGGGTACATCGCACCGATAAGGATGAAGCAGAGCAATCGCATTCTCATGGCTTTCACCATCGGCACGTCGCCTCCGCCCCCGAACAATGCGCAAGCTTTGACGAGCCAATCCACTTAGCCTCGTATAATTCCAGGTCAGTGAGGAGAATTCCCCCGACACTAAACCCGACAAAGCCCGATTTTCCCCAATGTGGCCAGCCGTAGGTTCCTTGTTTCCCTTGAAGCATCGGACACCGCTCCAAACGCACTTTTCCAGATGCTAAGTCGATGATTCCGCATTCAAGCAGAACGCTTTTGCCATCCGGGCTCCACGCGGGGAAAAGACCCCAATGTGCTTGAGCTGACCAGTTCGGCTTCGCTGCGGGATTCGGCAAAGGACGGCTGTTCGAACCATCCAAGTCCACGAGCCAAAGCCATCTATCGTGAACGTCTCCTTTGATGGTCCAGTGAATGAAAGCGACGTGCTTCCCGTCCGGGGACGAGGATGGGTCATTGTCCCACGGCCCGTCGGTCAAGTAGACCCGCTTTTCGCCGTTCTTGTCGCATTTGGCGATCCGCCCATTGCGGCCTGCCCCGCGTATGGATTCCCCGTAAACAATCCATTGTCCGTCAGGAGTCCAGGTCGCGCTGCCCACGGACTGCAATCCGTTGGTCGTGTGCGCCGGGGTGATGATCCGCCTCAGATCGCTGCCGTCCATGTTCATCGTCCACAACCCCGTAAGATCGCTGCCTGCGTACGTCACCGTGACCGCGATCTGGTGGGTTTTGACACACACGTCCATCCAGGTGGTGCAGTCTTGGGTGTCGATGGGGTAGTTCGGATTCCGCCACAATTCTTTGATCTCGGTTTTCTCGCTGCCGTCGGCTTTCATCTTGCAGAGATAGATGCCGACCCCGTGGCCGGTAACTTGCTTGAGGAAGTAGACCTCTTCCTGACTGTCGTCGAATTGGGGTTTCTCCCTCGCTTTGGTCGGCAGCGTCATCACCGGCCCCCAGGCACAGCACAGGTACTCGACACTGACGGCTCCCCGTGCACTTCCTGCCAGTATCATTGCAGTGATGATAAACAACACCGCGGCTACTTTCCGTTTCTGAGCGTTCACGTTCATGCTGTTACTGTGTGGGGATGTTAAACCGAGAATCATTGAGTCCTTGATTAACCACGATGTTTGAGATTGTAGTCTGTCTGATAATCGTAGCCCCCGAGTTAAACGAAAGTGTGTGGGTGTGCACTGTGAACAACCAATGCCCCGGCATTACTTCGGTGGGATTCAGATATTGGGACGTGGCAACGAAATCAGCAGGCTGCTCGTCCGCTTCCGTGACGAACCCTCTGGTGTAGTCGACCTGTGAATTCTGCGATGGCCAGGGCAAACCAGCATTCGTCTGAAGTTGAATTCCAAAGTTGGCGGACTGCGACGAACTCGTGATTGTCGCCACGTTCCGCGTTTCGCAAAGGGGCACATCCCAAAAGTAATCGCTCTTGCGGTTATCGGCGCTGGACCAGTCTCCATTCAACCCCGAAGTCAATGCCCCGCCTATATTCAGACTGTTATTGTACCACCAGGTCTGGTTGAAGTTCTTGATAGCGACCGTGCCATCGTCGTAGTCTGTGCGCAACTCGTACGGCCCTTTCATTCTGACCAAGCCCGTCTTGGTGCTCCAGACAGTCCCGTCTCTTGTCTCGGTAATGGTCACGTTAAACTGCAAATCTTGGAATGCCGAGTAGTTCGCCTGAATTTTGTTGAGGATGTCGTTCACGTTCGGGTTCAGGATTACCTGCTTGAACGGCGTCCACTGGCCATCTGACCCTTCCGCGTGCAGGAAGATTATGTGACGTTCGCCATAGGGGAAGCTTGGAGTGAAGGTGGCGACAGCGGTTTCGTTGGTCGAATCGAACGCGCCATCGGCCGCACTCATCGCAGTGCCGCCCCCGTCGATGCCAGTAATGGCGTCTAGGAAATACTCCGCTGCCTTCACGTTCACCGCGATGTTTGTAGAGCGCACGTCGGCGGTGATCTGCACGCTGTTGCTGCTAATGTAGACCGCCCAAGCGGAAGTAATCACCAGCATACTGTTAGGGTGCGAATTCGGGTTCGTTGGATCGGTGCCAGCTTCATATTCCTCCCAGTTGTCGTACCCGTTCGCCGTCAGTTTCCAAAAACTCATACACCTCCGGGCTGGCGAAGGCCGCATCCGCTCGGAAGTAGCGCGGCAACTTCTGACCGCGATAACGCGCCACCACCGGCTCCAACACGGCCAGCCAATCTGTGGCGCTATGGACGTTGCCTTCCCGCAACAGGGTGCGCTCCACATCACCAAACTGATTGAAGCAAAACAGCGGGTGGTAGCAGGTGCAGCCGAAATGCCCGTTGTAG
>Ga0326728_10001918_pt1 | contig 71192 bp, 65 predicted proteins | sample MB3enrmetagenome_FD_207602 | JGI IMG/M metagenome (GOLD analysis project Ga0326728, IMG submission 207602) | Lab enriched peat soil microbial communities from McLean, Ithaca, NY, United States - MB31MN | ecosystem: Environmental > Terrestrial > Soil > Wetlands > Peat | place: USA: New York... | reverse complement strand
CGGGCATCACCATTGCCGACATTCTGGCCCGCCACCCCGTGGACGCCAACACCGGCCAGCCCATCACCGCCGAGCAACTGAAGGCGCTGTATGAGAAAACCGATTACGAGGACCGCATTCTCCTTCCGGACAGGGTCCTCGCCATGGCCCAGGACCTTTTCAAATACCTGGTGGAATCAGGAGGCCCGGAACAAAAGACCATTATCTTCTGCGTCCGCGACCGCCACGCGGATGACGTTGCCATCGCCATGAACAATCTCTATGCCGCATGGTGCAAGGAAAACGGCAGAACTCCGGGCCAGGATTATGCGTTTAAGTGTACGGCGTCGGTGGGAGGGGCCAACTATATTGCCGACCTTCGCGGCGGCTCACGGCACCACTTTGTTGCCACCACGGTAGAACTCCTCACCACGGGCGTGGACGTTCCCGTGGTCCGCAATATTGTGTTCTTCAAGTACGTGCGCTCGCCCATCGCCTTCTATCAGATGGTGGGGCGCGGCACGCGCCTTAATCCGGCCAGCGGCAAGCTCACTTTCTGCGTTTACGATTACACCGACGCCACGCGCCTTTTTGGGGAGGAGTTCATCAGCGAGGTCGTGCCGCCCCGCAAGCCCCGCGAAGGGCCGGAGCCACCCCCGCCCCCGGAGCCGCAGATTCAGGTGGAAGGTTTTGAGGTCCACGTCACCGACGCCGGGCGTTTCATCGTGACGAATGTCGATGGCCGGGCCATGCCCGTCACCGTGGAAGAATACAAGGAAAGGCTCGCGGCAAAACTGGTGGAGGAGGCCCCAACGTTGGAAGCGTTCCGCGCCCGATGGATCGCCCCTCAGGATCGGCGCGAGTTGCTGGGTCAACTCCCCGATGGGGGAAGATCAGCTTTTCTGGTGCGGGCGCTGGAGGACATGACGGATTACGACCTCTATGACGTGCTCGGGGAACTCGGATACGGCTTGAGCCCGCGCACGTGCCTGGAGCGGGCAGAAGCCTTCGAGTACAAGCACGAGAGGTGGCTCGAAAGCTTGCCCCCAGCCGCATCCAAAACTCTCCGCGAATTGGCCGGACAGTTCGCCCAAGGCGGGATTGACGCTCTTGAGAATCCGCATGTCTTCGAAATGTCCGATGTTCGGGGAGCAGGGGGACTGGCCGCGCTGCGAGTGATCGGCAATCCCGCCGATGTCTTACGCGAAACCAAGGAGAGGATTTTCGCAGCGTAGGGGCGAGCGGCGCTCGCCGAGGCCGAACGCCGTTCGGCCCTACAAAGTCGTTCCTGCTATAATCGCCCGAGGCGGTTCCCGAGAGAGCTGTATTTTGAATCGAGGGAAAGAAGCACATGATTGACGAAAAAAAGATTGCCGACCTGGGCGAAAGGATTGCCCGCGAATTCCAGCCGGAGCGAATCATACTTTTTGGTTCCTACGCCTACGGCAAACCGCGGCCGGACTCCGACGTGGACCTCCTGGTAGTGCTGTCTTTTGATGGCAAAGGCTTTCGCAAGTCCCTGGAAATCCTGAACCGCGTCGATCCTGATTTCTCCGTTGATATTGTGGCGCGCCGCCCGGAGGATACCGCCCGCCGCTACGAGGAAGGCGACCCCCTGATCCGGGAGGCCCTGGACCGCGGAAAGGTGCTCTATGAAAGGCACCGCTAAGGAATGGACGGACAAGGCAGAGGCCGACTTCTCAACCGCCACTCGCGAACTTAAGGCTCTCGAATCCCCCAATTTCGATGCGGTCTGTTTTCACGCCCAGCAGTGCGTTGAAAAGTTAATGAAGGCGCTGCTGATTCATCTTGGCGCCGTCCCCCCAAGAACCCACGATTTGACGGAACTGGACCGTTTGCTGGCCCCCGTCTGCGCGCAGTGGTCCTGGCCCGTGCAGGAACTGCGCTTCTTGACCCGCGCTGCGGTGGACTTTCGCTATCCCGGCGAGTCCGCGGACCGCCAGGAAGCGACGGAATCTCTCGACATCGCCACCCGATTGCGTACGAAGTTGCGCCCGTTGCTGGGGCTCTCCAACTGAAAATCATGGAACGCCAACAAAAACTACCGGACGGCTGGCGCTGGGTGCGGCCAGGGGATTGGGTGCGCTGCGAGTCATCGCCAACACTGCCAACGTCTTGCGCGGGACCATGGAGAGGATTTTCGCGGCGTAGCGCGTTGCCCGGAGGAGGCAAGGATGGACATGAAGGTATACGTACAGGGAAAGTCAAAGAATGACCTTTTGAACGAACTCGGCGGAAGCGATCCAACATCCCCCGTTTTTGAGCTACAGAAGGCAGGCATCATTGTCCGGTGCACAGAGGATTTGGAAAAGCGCATGTCTGCGCTGGGTCAGGTGGTTAGTACGAGTGGCGTAAACCTGACGAAGACAGTCGCGGACTTAAGCAACACAATAGCCTCAGCGAGTTCGTCACTTAGAGACCAGATGCACGAACTCGACGGGACAATACGCGCTGAGCTCGTTCAGTCGGTTAGCGCTGCTGGGGCTAACTTGGCAAAGGGAGTCTCCGAGCTGATTGAGACAATAAATTCAGCGAGCCTCTTACTGAGAGGCCAGGTGCACGAGCTCGACGGGACCGTAAGAGACGCCAATCAGCAGAACGAAAAGCTGCAAAGAAAATTGCTCTTCCTGAATGTAATCCTTACGATAGCTACCGTCGTGGCCGCCGTTGCGACAGCGTTGGAAGCGTGGAAAGCGTTCCACGTTAATTAGAGGGGTTTGCGGTGGCTCATCTAATTCGAGACTTACTTGCTGGGTGGCGCTGGGTGCGGTTGGGGGAAGTCTGCGAGATCATAATGGGCCAATCTCCGGCAGGTGCGTCGTACAACTCAGAGGGGAGGGGTGTGCTATTGCTTAACGGGCCTACTGAGTTCGGGGCGACTCACCCAACGCCGGTCCAATGGACTACAGAACCTACAAGGCTTGCTCGGCCGGGAGATTTTCTCTTTTGCGTGAGGGGCGCAACAACCGGACGATTGAATGTTGCCGACCAGGCATACTGCATTGGGCGGGGGCTCGCAGCAATCAGGGACAAGGACGGTCATGTGGATATGGGCTTCCTGCCATATCTCCTTAGAAGGGCAACCCAGGACATCCTCAAGGAAACAGCGGGTTCGACATTCCCGAACCTCCCTGGGGAAAAACTTGAGCGTTTCCCTGTCGCTCTTCCGCCGCTGGCGGAGCAGAGGCGGATTGCGGCGATTTTGAATGAGCAGATGGCAGCGGTGGAGCGGGCGCGAGCCGCCGCCGAAGCCCAACTCGAAGCCGCCAAAGCCCTCCCCGCCGCCTACCTCCGCGCCGTCTTCTCCAGCCCGGAAACCCAGCAGTGGACGAGAAAAAGGTTGGAAGATGTTTCCAAACTCCTGCCATCCAAATCTATTGCGACGGACGGTGACGCTGAGGTCCAAGCCATCACAACCGCCTGCTTGTCTGAAGCAGGCTTCCTGACTGGCGGAATAAAGACCGCGCGAATGCGGTCGGAGGACCTTGTCGAGTGTACCGTAGCTCGTGGTGAGGTCTTGGTCGCCCGAAGCAATACACCAGAACTGGTCGGCCGGGTTGCCATGTTTCCTGGGAAACCCAAGGGCGCTGTGGCGTCAGACCTGACGATTCGCATTTGGCCCACAAACGATATAGCCGCCGAGTTTTTGACGGCTTATCTCTCGTTTCTCTATCAGACGGGTTATTGGAGGGAACGCGCTGGCGGCGCGAGCGGGTCCATGAAGAAAATCACACGCGAACAAATCCAGGCTCAGCAGATTCCGGTCCCAAATGTGGTTGACCAGCAGCATATCGCGGCGACTCTGAGCGAACAGGTGGCCTCAGCGGAGCGGGCGCGTAAGGCCATCGAGGAAGAACTTGACGCCATCAACAAACTGCCCGCCGCCCTCTTGAGCCGGGCCTTTGCAGGCGAATTGTAGGGGCACGCAATGGCATGCCCTTACGATGCGCGCGGAACCCTGCGGGATTAGATTTGTGGTTGTGTCTGAAATGTGCGTTGATGGGTGACAGCGGGCGCTTGACATTCGACTATCTGTGCCGTAAACAAGGATCGATCACCCGGATAATTCCAACGCAGGTTTACCATGAACAACCTTTTCCTCAAGGTTGACGGTATTAACAGCAAGGAACAGGCTCTCGTCTGGTCCATCAATGCTGCGCTACAACGAAACAAGGTTTACAAAAACGAAGAGCACTATGAGCGGCGCGAGAAACTCAGACAGGAGTGGGCAAGGTTGCTTTCCAAAGAGGCACAAGCTTATAAAAACGCCGATCATCCCATTTCCGATGAACAGCATTGCGCTGCCATTGCGCGGATCGCAGACGCCTTGTCATCCGAATTCGGAGAGATATTGGCTGAGGGCCGTCTACGCTTCGGAACTTCACAAAAAGCTCTCAATCTCTTCCTAAAATACCTCTGGGCATTCCATGAGATCCAAATGCCGCCGCACTGCCCGATTGACAGCGTCGTGCTCGATAGAGCGGGAATTGCTGGCTCTTGGACCAAGTGTGATAGCGCCGAAGAATATATGGGCTGGATCAACGAAATCAGAAAACGCCTAACGTTGGCGGAATGGGAAAACGAGATTTGGCTGCGTTGGCGAATCAGCAATTCTGACCTCTGACGCCTTCAACGCACATTTCAGACACAACCAGATTTGTAGACAACGTGCAGGGAACGAGGTAAGCTGAACATGACTATGGAAGGGCGAAGACGGACGGACCGATGACCATCATGCTAACCCCTCAAGGGGAAGAACTGCTACGCGAGGCGCTCGACCGGCATCCCGGTGAATCTGCCGCCACGCTCATCGAACGTGCGCTGGCAGAACGTGCGGCTCGGGAAGTGGGCACGCCGCCAAGCGGTTCCTCACCACCCCCGCGCAGCGCCGAACAGATCACCGCTTTCTTCGATGCCCTCGCCGCAGGTTCGGATAAGATTCCGACCCTGCCGACGGATGCATTTTCGCGCGAAAGCATCTATCAGGACCACGCTTAATGGCCGAGCCAGCCTACGTGGCCGATACCAACATCCTGCTTCGGCTTGCTAAACCTGAGGACCATGATTATCCGCTCGTGCAGAGGGCGACAACCCGCCTCTGGGATCGCGGTACGGAAATATGCTATACACCGCAAAACCTGGCCGAATTTTGGAACGTGGCCACGCGCCCGTCCGGTCGCAATGGCTTCGGTCTATCCATCCCGGAAACAGACCGACGAGTTCAAGTCATCGAAAGTAACATGACTCTGCTGGCTGATAACGAACTGATTCACCGCGAATGGCGACGAATGGTAGTCTTCCATTCTGTTTCCGGCATTCAGGTGTATGATGCTCGCCTCGCTGCGGCGATGCGTGTGCACGGCGTCACGCACTTGCTGACATTCAATACGCAGGACTTTGCGCGCTACTCTGGCATCACGGCCGTGCATCCGCGCGACGTCACCTGACCCCCCGGTGGGATCCCTCAGGCCGCGCTCCACGCAAGAGGTCAGGATTCGCCCCGTTTCAACCGTCTATGGCTAAGAACGGAAAGACCTTTAACAACCAGCAATCGCTGAATTCGGCCATCAAATCCATCTGCGACATCATGCGCCGCTCGAATTGCGCCGGGGCGCTGCAATACGTGCCTGAGCTCACCTGGATTCTCTTCCTCCGCATACTGGACGAAACGGAAACCCGCGAGTCCGAAAGGGCAGAAGCCGTAGGCGCAGAATATCAACCCTCCCTCGAAGCCCCTTACCGCTGGCGAGATTGGGCGGCGCCGCCAGATGTAGGGGCACGCCATGGCGTGCCCCTACGGGGATTGAAACGAAAGGAATTGGAAGGCGGGACGCTCGGGGCGTTCAAAGGTTTTGTGGATACCGACCTCATTCCGCACTTGAAGGGCCTGCGCGAGCGCCCTAACTCGACATCCCGCCAAAAGGTCATTTCCGAAATCTTCTCCGGGATCGACCGCACCCGCATCGACACCGAGCGCAATTTTCTGGACGTGCTCGACAAGGTCCACGAAATCAGCGCCGAGAACGTGGACACCACCCACGTCTTTACCCTGTCGCAGGTCTATGAAGGCTTGCTGCTCAAAATGGGAGAAAAGGGGAACGACGGCGGCCAGTTCTTCACCCCGCGTGAGATCATTCGCGCCATGGTGCGCGTGATTGACCCCAAGATTGGCGAGACCGTTTATGATCCCGGTTGCGGTACGGGCGGCTTTCTGGCGCAATCCTTTGAGCACATGGCGGGGTCAGGCAACCAGAACATCACCGCACCCGACCAGCTTGATACCTTGAAGCACCGCACCTTCTATGGCCGCGAAAAGGACAATGCCATCTATCCGATTGCCCTCGCCAACCTGGTGCTGCACGGGATCGACGACCCGCACGTATGGCACGGCAACACCCTCACCGGGGCCGAGAACTACGGCGGCCTTTTTGCCAGCGCGCAGCCACTCTATGACGTCGTGTTGATGAATCCACCCTTTGGCGGCAAGGAAGGCAAGGAAGCCCAGACGAAGTTTGCTTACAAGACCGGGGCAACTCAGGTGCTGTTTCTCCAACACGTCATCGACAGCCTCAAACCCGGCGGGCGTTGCGGCATCGTGCTGGATGAAGGCGTGCTGTTCCGCAACAACGAGACAGCCTTCGTCCAGACCAAGCGCAAGCTGCTGGACGATTGCGACCTCTGGTGCATCGTGAGCCTGCCGGGTGGAGTCTTTACGGCTGCCGGCGCCGGAGTGAAAACCAACCTGCTGTTCTTCACCAAGGGCCAGCCCACGGAAAAGGTTTGGTACTACGACCTCTCGGACATCAAAGTTGGAAAGAAGAAACCTTTCACCGTGGATAAGTTTGAGGACTTCTTCCGGCTGCTACCCACCCGCGGCGACAGCGACCGAAGCTGGACCGTCCTCCGCGCCGACATCGAAGCCAAGAATTTCGACCTGAAAGCCGTCAACCCCAACGCCAAAAGCACGGAAGACACCCGCACTCCGGAAGAGTTGCTTGACCTCATCGAAGCCAAGGGCCGCGAAGTTGCTGAAGCCCTGGCGGCCCTGCGCGGTGGCTCAAACGCCAAGAAGTAATAAGGTTACTCCGGCTGGCCTGCTTTTGGTCGGCCGGACTCTGCGAGAAAAACGCCCTTTGCGGACGCCAAAGGGGTCCGTCCGGTATAAATGGAAACCCTCTGTCCACCACCAAACGCTCCCGCTTTATGGGAAGCATCCCGATTCCCTGAAAATGGCTTTCGAGTGGCGCTTGGTGCGCGTCGAGGCGAAGTCATCGGCCTCGTCATCAAGCAGGGGACGGGGCTGCCATTGGACTGATGAAATTACCTCCCGTTTATCCCGGTGCCGGCAGTCGGCCCCTATTTCATTTGCAAGTCGTATGTTTTCCCGGAGAATTCCAAGCGCACACGCCCTTCGGTGGGAATTATCTCCAACTGCCGGAAGGGCTGATCCGTCGCGCTCGTGATCAGCGTTCCGCCCAGCCAGGGAAGTTCAACCGCGGCCCAGTCGAGAGCCAGGACCGCGGCGGGAAACCTGACTCCAAATTCCGGGGAGAACCAACCGGGGAATTGTGGATGATCGCCGCGGGAAACGGAGGCCTGCGGTTTCGCGCTGCCCACCGGAATCACCGCAAAGCTACAGGCGCGGCTCTGTGCCAAGGCGCGCCCATCCCCGGCGACAATCTCCAGGGTGGGATAGAAGTGGAGGAGGTTGGTGCATCGATGAACTCCCTGCCCGTGCAGCCAATCCAGAATCACCCACGCGCCGTTTTCCAACCGGAACCATGCCCGTTCGTGCGGAAGGCCCAGGAACCCGAATCCCGGGTCAGCCATCCGCAAACGCGAACCACCTGCGGGTAACTCCTGAAAATCAAATCTTGCTGAACTCTCCGCGCAGTGCCACCGCGGCTCGCGGCCATCGACCAAGAGGACGTTATGAGCGCGGGCGCGAGAGAAATACTCCGATTCCTCGGGTGCGAAGCCTCCGGAATCCACCACCACGCGGTAGTTGTTGAGGGTCAGTTCGTAACTCGTAAAGTCCTGGTGCTCCTCCGGCGAGGCCGGCAGGCGCGCGGAGACCACCAGCGCCGAATTCTGCGGCCCTGCCACGCGCAGAATTTCCGCTGTCGCGTTCACGTGGTCTTGCGGAGCCCATACCGTTTCCTGCATGCTTTCGAACCGCGCCTTCCCGCTCTCGCCGAGGTAAAGGTAAGGAAGGATACCGAGCTTCCCCGCTACAGATTTCCACGCCGGGCTTTCCAGCCTCACCGCTGCCAGCGCCGCCAGGTCTGCCAATTCATCCTGGCTCAACCGCGCCTCCGGACCCAGGAGCGGCAAGGTTCCATCAGGCATCAACAGCGCTTCCAGCTCATCCAGTGCTGCCCGCAACTCCCTCGCCAGGAAGGTCGAGTCCGCACTGCCTGCCGACAGGAGATTCCATTCCATCAATGCTTGCGCTTTCGCCAGGCGTGCGTGCGGCCAAGGCTCGGCGCGGGCGCCGGCCAATTCGCTCGCCAAAAGGTCAAAGCCCATCTGGTAAGCTTCCCGCGCTTTGGTCCCCGCGAAAAAACGGCCGGCACAGAGGAGCGCGCGGGAAGCGTCGAGCCTTGCCGCCGGCGTGGGAAGAGAATCGAATTGGCCCGCCAGGAACGCGGTTTGCAGGCCCAGGCTTTTCGCCACCAGGTTCCCGAACTCCTCATCGCGGTCCCAATCGCTGCGGGCAAAATCTGCGGACAGCATCCAGTTGCGCAGCCGCCTTGCCACCACGTGCGGTTGCCAGCCGATGCCGAGGCCGGGCGGGTTGGAGGCGATCCAGTGCGCGATCAGGTAACGCAGTTGGCGTGCATAATCGTCTTCGCGGGAAATGCGAAACGTGCAGGCCAGCTCGAGTCCGTAGTCGAAAGCGTGAAGTTCCGCACACCAGCTTGGGCTTTGTGGGGGCGCCCAGTTGATGCCCTCGTCAAAGGCCTGCGGTGAATTGAAAAACGCGAAGCGGTTGGCCAGGACTTGTCCGGCACGGCCGTAGAGCTCCAATAAATCATCGTTCAGCGTGGGATCAATCTGGCGGACGTCGGTGGAGAAAAAATGAGGGGTGGGAGCGGGCTCCCATTTTGCCGCGGCAATCTCCAGGGCAGATCCGGCAAGGCGTGGTAAGGCGCGAAAGGCCCAGCCCGCTGCCGCTCTCCTCGCACGGACGCGCCAGCAATGGAACCGGCGCTCCAGACCGTCCAGGTTGGTCGGAACAGTATTAACCCACACTCGTAAGCCAATGCCGGGGTGGCTGCCCCGACTTCTTCAAGAACGATTCGATTTTTCCGACGTTGTAGGTCTTCCCGTGTTCGAATTTGTGGGTGGGTTGCGAAAACAGGAAGGCACCCTTGGAATCCAGGACAAAAAAATGCGGATAATCCGGGATCTTGGGATAATGCGAGAGGAACGCTTCGTTGGGGTTTTCTTTGCTGTAGTTTACTTTCAAGGTTACGTAATTGGCGTCGCGCAGTTTCCGAAGCTGCGGGTGGCTCTCAAACGTCTGGTCCATGATGTTGCAATAGACGGACCAGTCGCCGCCCACTTCCATGAGAATTTTTCGATTCGTTTTTGTGGCCACGGCAATGGCCTCCTGAAGATCTTTGGCAGGGTCCCGTGACGCATCATAAGTATTCGCTTTTGGCGGCGCCGGCGGCGGGGCTTTCTTTTTGGCGTTCTTGGCACTCACGGGAATCGTCATCAGCAGGCAGGCAACGAGCGCTACTACGGTTTTCACGTTCACCCTGGGTTCAGGCACGAAAAAGCCTCCTGGGGCGCAGAGTTTTCCGCCCTTCCGCTCCCCTGCGCAAATCGTACCAACCTCGCGCGGTGTGAGGCAAGAGTTTTGCGGAGCCCACTCCACACTGGACTCAACAGTAATACCCCTGGGCCCACGCGGTGCAGGCTCAGGCGGGCATTCCTGATTGATGGGGGGAGCGCTGTAAATGCGCTTGGACGTAATTCTGGAAAGCGGCTGCGATCTCGCGCGTAATCTTTCCTGGAGCCGGATATTTCCAGTGGGGCTGGATGCTGCCCACGCCGGCAACCTCGCGCGTGGTGGAGCTGATGAAGACTTCCTCCGCCGAATCCAGATCGGCGGGAGTGAGGTCCTGCTCAAGAAGTGTGAACCCCACCGCAGGAATGACCTCGCGGAGAGCCTCGCGGGTTATTCCCGGCAGGCAGCCGGAAGATAAGGGTGGCGTCAAAATCTGGCGGCCGCGCACCAGAAAAAGATTGGCCGACGTGCATTCCGCCAGATGGCCCATTTCGTTCAGCAGCAGCGCGTCGTCGAAGCCTTCCCCGTGAACGCGCTCGAGCGTGCCGGCGTTCTGCACCCAGGAGAGCATTTTGGCGCCCGCCAATTTTCCGCCGGAAAAAATCACGTTGGGAACCAGCACGAGCTTGTGCGCTGCCGGCCATGCGGCCAGTTCGCGCGTAAAGATCAGCAGGTCGGTGGCGGGGCAGCCCGGTGCGTCAGCCCAGAGTCCACCATGATTTTTGATGAAGGAAAGCCGCGCCGCGCCCTCGGGGCGATGATTGGCGGCGGCCAGCTTCACAATCGCCTCCCAGACGGCTTCCTGGCGGTAATCGAGCGCAATCCCCAGGCGTTCCGCATCCCGGGTCATACGCTCCCAATGCCGGTCGAAGGCGAAGGGAACTCCTTGATAAATGCGCAGTGTGGTGAAGACGCCCCAACCCATCAGCAAGCCCATCTGGCCGGGAGAAAGGCGCGCTTCGGCGAGAGATACAATCCGGTCGTTATGATAGATGCGGGAATCCATGTTGGTGAATCGGCTTCGGCTGTGTGGCCTGCGTGTTCCTTACCAAGGGATGTGGACTGTGAGCGGATAATTCAGTCGCAAACGGCATTGGGTGTCGGGAGGCATGTTCACTTCGCGCCCGCGACGCCAAAGGGCTTCGTAGCTGATCAGCGCGGCTCCGCCCAAAGGCAGCGCCACGGTGGCCCCGGCGGAGCCCACCGCCGCCATCTTCAAAGCGCCATAGGTACCCAACGCGGTGAATCCGCCCACCAGCGTTTTCCAGGACATCGTCCGGTTGCTGGTCAGGTGGCCCTCTTGATCAAGGTGAATATCCAGCCGCTCCGGGTGCTCCAGCGCAGCCAGAACGGCGGCGACGGGTTTTTCCTGTCCATCGGGAAGGGTGATGCGATCAAAGCGCAAGCCGAGTTCCGCCGAGTGATGCATGTGGCCGGCGTTCCGGATCATGGTGATGTGCCCATCCAGCAAACTTCCGGGGGGCAGGGCGAGCTTTCCTTGGACGAATACGGGTTTCAACACTTCGGCGATGACGGGGTCGTTGACGTGGTTGATTTGGGAGTGAATTCCTGACAAAACCTGGACCTTGAATTCCGTCTCCGCGGGAACCGTCAGCGTGACGCGCTCAGCCACGCTCGCGCTCTCCCCCGTGCTGTCACGGTGAGACAACGGCGTGTAATCCTGAGCCATGGCCGCCAACGCCAGAACCATCATGAAGACGGCGGCGCACCGCAAATTCACCATCGCAACATCCTCCCCGCGGTCCAACACCTACCCTCGGATTTCGCCGCGCCGGACGGCACTTCGCCGCCCCTCGCGCCGAATTGTGAGCTTGCCCCTATTCCATTGACCCGAGTATTGTCGCGCTTGGGGAGTTGAAAATCAAGCAAAAGGTGAACAGGGCCGAATCCCTTACCAGGCCGGGGGTGATTAGTCCAGCAACCTCCTGAAGACAAAAAGGCCCAACCCCGAAGGTTGGGCCAGGAAATGGAGAAGCAGATGCCGGTTAACTGACCTTTGTGACCTTGTCGGCCTGAGGTCCTTTTTGCCCCTGGACGATCTCGAACTCTACCGTGTCGCCTTCTTGCAAGGTCTTGAATCCTTCACCCTGGATGGCCGAGTAATGGACGAAGACATCAGCTCCGCCTTCCTGGCCGATAAACCCATACCCCTTACTGTTGTTGAACCATTTGACCTTACCTTGAAGTCTTGCCACTTGCGCCCTCCTTGATTTTACTTTGGGGGTTGCCGTTCCTTGAGAAGCGTCATAAAAAGAAAAAAGCCGAAGATCTATTCGATCCCCGGCCGTTTATTCCTATGAGCACTTTCCCAACGAAAACACTTTCCCAGCTCCCTCGTAAATAGAGATAACTTTTCTGCCCTCGCTTTGTCAAGGAAATTGTGGAATGAACCCTCTCGAAAATGGATTTTCACGCTGCAAAAAAAGTTATTTTGAGGGCGATGTCCCCCCGAAGAGCAGCAGAATTCCCACCAGGGTTTTCCCGTCGCGGATCTCTTTACTCTGAATCATCTCCATGACTTTCTGAACGGTGAAGAATCCCACTTCAATTCGTTCGTCGGCATCGGGTTGGCCCTTGGACGGGGTCAGGTCCCACGCTTCGACGAGGTGCATCTTCTCACTCAAAACGCCCGGGCTCGGGTAGAATTCCTGAAAGGGATTGAGGACGCGGGCGCGGTACCCCGTCTCTTCCCATAATTCACGGCGCGCGCTTTGGCGAGGCGTTTCCCCCCGCTCCATGCCCCCGGCCACAAGTTCCCACAGGCTTTCCCTCACGGCATAGCGGTATTGACGGACCAGGATCAGACGGCCGTCCGGAAGATGGGGAACCACCACCACCGATCCGGCGTGGCAAACAACTTCCCGGGTGGTCTCAACTCCACCCGGCTCCACCACGCGGTCAACCTTCAATTCCATCACTCTTCCTCGAAAGATGGTTTTGCTCTTCAGTATGCGGACACGCTTTTGCATAGATTTGGCCTCATGAATAATGATAGTCCCTTAGTAAGCGAAGGCAGCCAGTATAACATTGCCGACCCGGGGCCGCAGGAGCAGCGCCATTCTCGGCGGGACAAACGTCAGCTATAATACCGTTCCATGGCCCGACCGATGCGCCGAGGGTGGTCCGCGCCTCAGGCCAAAGAAGGGATTCGTTTTGTATGAAAATTACGGCGTTGATTGTGGATGATGAGCAGCCGGCTCGCGACGAGTTGGCTTTTCTGCTGAAGAGTTGTTCCGACGTCGAAGTGGTCGGCCAGGGAAAGAACGGCGTGGAAGCCGTGAGCATGGTGCGCGAGCTGAATCCGCATCTGGTGTTCCTGGATGTGCAAATGCCCGGTGTCGACGGCTTTGGCGTCATCAAGCGCCTGCTGGAGAAAAAAACACGCCTGCCCTTTTTCGTTTTCGCCACGGCTTATGACCAGTACGCCGTGCAAGCCTTTGAAGTGAATGCCATCGACTACCTATTGAAGCCGATCGCCAAGCCGCGGCTGGAAAAAGCCATCCAGCGTGTGCGCCGCCTGCTGGAAACTTCCGACACCACCAGCCAGAAGCTCGACCGCCTGGTGCAAATGGTGGAGCAGCGCCCCGTGCCCCAGAAGGGTAAGCTGGTGGTCAAGAGCGCCAACCGGCTTTTTCTGGTCGATTCGGATGAGGTCATTTACGCCAGCATCGAGGACGGCGTCATCAGCATCGTCACGCGCGAAATGGAAGGGGAGTCCAACTTCCGGACCGTGGAGGAACTGCAAGCCACCCTCGACCCGAAGGTCTTCTGGCGCGTGCATCGCTCCTACCTGGTAAACGTCAACCACATCAAGGAAGTGGTTCCCTGGTTCAAAAGTTCCTACCAGCTCAAAATGCAGGATCGCAAGCAGTCGGAAATTCCGGTCAGCCGGGCCCAAACCCGGAAACTGCGTGAGTTGCTGAATTTGTAGCGGTAGTTTGGTGCGCGCTGAACAGTGCCGAGAGTGGGGCCGCCACCCGGGAGGACACGATCACCTTTCAAGGGGACGCCAGCGGGCATGACGAATGGTGAGGATTTGCACACTTTCATCTTTGACGCGATAAAGGATGCGGTAAATGCTTCGCCCCTCGCCGTACAAAAGTTGGCGGACTCCCTTCTGACGAAGACCTGGTTCAGGGGCAAAGGCGCAGCGCTCAGGGAAGTCGGCGAGGCTTTCGATCACGTCCGTTAAACCATCGAACCAATCCGCCGTCACGCCCTCTGCGAGCTTCCCAAGATCGCGTTCAGCGCGCCTTCGGTACAGAACCTGGTACGCCAAAGTGTTTCTTCCTTAATTCTGCGTGAACTTCAGCCGCTGGACGGCCTTCACCCTCTTCTGCAAGGGCCTCATTGACCGCTTCGATCGTCTCCACGCGATCTTTCCATGCCTCGTATGCCTTGGCATCGAAAACCACAAATCGGGCTCTCCCCTCTACGGTCAGAACCAGTGGCCTCTGGTTCTTCTTAAGCAGCCGGGCGAACTTAGCGGTTTGCCGCTTGAAGGCTGTAAGGGGGTGAATGTCTTTTGCCACGTCAATCATCTGAGCACCTCAAAAGCATCTTACCAGATGCTATCGAAAGTAACCAGACAATTTCCTGAATTACTTCCAGACATGCTCTGTAAGCGCTTGAACCAGCCCCGCCATCGTGGACTCGCTTGCTTCCAGGGTAACCGCAAGGCCGAGCTGGCGCAGGGATTGAGAGGTGATCGGGCCGATCGAAACGATAGCGGTGCCGCACAGAGTTTCCGCAAGCTGGTTCTCGCCCACGAGCTTGGCGAAATTCGTGGCGGTTGATGAACTGGTGAAGGTGATTGCATCTGGAGGCGGCGTGAGCAGGCGGGCGAGTTCGTCCGGGGGAATTTGGGGCATGACGGTCTGGTAAGCTTCCACCACTTCCACGCGAGCGCCACGTTCCTTGAGCGCTCGCGGCACCAGGTCGCGCGCCACTCGCGCGCGTGGAATCAGGAATGCCTTGTCGCGCAGGTCGCGGTCCGCGAGCGCCGCGAGCAATCCCTCCGCCACGTACTTGGTAGGCAGCAGATCAACTTTTACGCCCGTGCGTGCGAATTCGGCCGCCGTGGCCGGGCCGATGGCCGCGATCGTCAACCCTCTCAGCGCCCGCACGTCACGCCCTGACGCGGCGAGGCGTGCCAGGAAATTCCGCACTCCATTTGCCGACGTCACCAGCAGGTAATGAAATTCTTCCAGCCTGCGGATGGCGGCGTCGAGGGGTTCCCACGAGTCCGGCGGCCGGATTTCGATGGTGGGAATTTCAATAACATTGGCCCCCAAGGCCGCCAATGCCTCGCGCAGTTCGTCGGCCTGTTCGCGCGCGCGCGTTATGACGATGCGTTTGCCAAACAGCGGTAATCGTTCAAACCAATTGAGGTGCTCGCGCAGGCTCACCACCTCACCAATGACCGTGATGGCAGGGGTCAGGGCGGCGGAAGCTTTGGCGGCAATGTCCGCCAGGGTCCCCTCGATCACCTTCTGTTCCGGCAGACTGCCCCACTGGATCACGGCGGCGGGTGTGGCGGGTGCGCGCCCATGCTCGATCAGGGCCTGCGTGATGCGCGGCAGATTCCTCACGGCCATGAAGAAAACCAGCGTGCCCGGGCAAACTGCCAGTTGCTCCCAGTCAAGGCGCGATGATTCCTTCTCCGGGTCTTCGTGCCCGGCTATGAAACTTACGGTCGAGGTAAAGTCGCGGTGGGTGATGGGAATGCCTGCATAGGCAGGAACGGCATGTCCCGCGGACACTCCCGGCACAACTTCAAACGCCATGCCCGCATCGGCGAGCGCTTGCGTCTCCTCGCCTCCGCGCCCGAACACAAAGGGGTCGCCGCCTTTCAATCGGCACACGGACTTGCCCTCGCGGGCGCGCGCCACCAGCAGTTTGGTGATTTCGCTCTGCCGCATGCGATCCGCTTCACCTCGCCGGCCTACGCAAATCTTTTCGGCCTCGGGCCGCGCCAGGCACAGCAGGTCTTTATTTACCAGGAAGTCGTAGATGACGCAGTCGGCGCGCTCAAGAATCTGTTTTCCTTTGAGCGTCAGCAGTCCCGGATCGCCGGGCCCTGCGCCAACGAGATAGACTTTGCCAGAATTCATCGCCCGCTGTCCGTTGTCAGTCGTCAGTTGTCCATTGTCAGTTGTAAGTGATCCTTGTATCCGCAACCTAAGCCTGGCAGGAATCGTAAGTCCAAATTCACCGCGAGGCTCGATTGTTTGCTGCAACGGACCACGGACAACGGACGACGGGCAGCTTGAAAAATCTCCTAGATTTTCCCGAGTTCGTCAAGTATCTGCGCCGCGCCCTGGCGCAGCAAGTCCGCCGCCACAGTGGCGCCCAGTGCCTCGGGATCGGACGCTGGGCCTTTCATCCGGGCGCGAATAATATGCGTCCCCCCCAGGTTTGCGACAAGCCCTTGCAAGCGCAAATGGCCATCCTCCACCACGGCGTGTGCGGCGATGGGCACCTGGCAACCACCTCCCAGGCGACGTAACACAGCGCGCTCGGCGCGGACCCCCTGGTGGGTTGCCAGGTGATCGAGGTGCGCCACGGCCTCGCGCGCACGTCGATCGTCAGCACGGATTTCGATGCCCAATGCTCCCTGGCCGACCGCCGGGCACATCTGGTCGAGGCCGAAGTAACTGGTTATTCGCTCTGCGAGACCCAGGCGATGCACGCCGGCTGCGGCCAGCACCAGCGCCTCACAATCGCCACGCTCGAGCTTGCGCAGTCGCGTGTCCAGATTCCCCCGCATGGCGGTATAGACAAAGTCGGGGCGTAAGGCGCGCAACTGCGTCTGCCGCCGCAAACTGCTTGTGGCCACACGCGCTCCGGGCGGCAGGTTCTCCACGCCTTTTCCGTTGCGGGAGATGAAAACGTCGCGTGCGTCCTCCCGCTGCGGAACAGCGGCGAGGGTAAGCCCCGCCGGTTGTTCGGTGGGCAGGTCCTTCAAACTGTGGACTGCCACATCGATTTCCCCTGCCCGCAGTGCCTCTTCAATTTCCTTGATGAACAGGCCTTTGCTCCCGGCCTCGGCAACCGTCTGCGCCATGGAGGCCGGCAGAAGTTCGCCGGGCACCATCGCCTGGAGCTTGTCGCCCGTCGTCTTGATAATGCGAATTTCGATTTCAAAGCCGGCAGCGGCAAGCCGGTCGCGAACCCAGTGGGCCTGCCATAGAGCGAGCTTTGAGCCGCGCGAGCCGATGATCAATCGCATACAGTCTTGAAAAGGGTAAAGGGTAAAGTATAAAGGGTAAAGGCCAAATGCAACCCTTTTATACTTTACCCTTCACCCTTTATCCTTTGCACTTATCAGTTCCCCAACCCGAAAATCTTATGGATCAGCCGCACTAATGCCACGTTCTCGGGTTCGCCTGCTCCACTCTTAAGTTCCGTGATGGGACCATGGAGAATTTTGTTCATGATGCCGCGCGTCAGGGCTTCCACGGCCTGGCGCTGCTCGGGGGTGAGGCTTCCCAGCCGGCCCTGGTAGCGTTCCATCTCCGTCGCGCGGATGCGGTTCAGGCGATCCTCCAGCGCAACGATGGTAGGCACGACGTCACGCGACGCCAGGCGCTTCAGGGTCTTCTGGACTTCCATCTGGATGATTTCCTCGGCCCAAACGGCTTCGCGCTCGCGCTGTTTCTTGTTCGCCTCGACGACGTGGCCCAGGTCGTCAATATCATACACAAAAACATTATCCAGTTCATTTACGGCCGGGTCGACGTCGCGCGGTACGGCGATATCCACGAAAAAAATGGGCCGGTTCCTGCGTGCGCTCAGCAGTTTTTCCACCTGGCTCTTGTTAATGATGGCATGGGGTGAACCGGTGGAGCTGATGACGATGTCCGCCTGGCTCAGGTGCTCGTGGAGATGCTCAAAGGGCACCGCCGTACCATGAAATGCCGCCGCCAGTTCCACCGCCCGGTCGTAAGTCCGGTTGCTCACCAGGATGTTGCTGGCGCCGCTGCTGAGCAGGTGTTTGGCCGCCAGTTCGCTCATCTTGCCGGCGCCCACCACGAAAATCGTTTTACCCTGGAGGCCGCCGAATATTTTTTTCGCCAGTTCCACGGCCGCGTAGGAAACTGACACCGCCGCTGATCCCAGGGCTGTCTCTCGCCGCACGCGCCTAGCCACCGCGAGCGCCTGGTTCACCACCTCGTTCAGGGTGCCATTCATCGCGCCCACCGCGCGCGCCGCGGCGTATGCCTGTTTCATTTGTCCCAGAATCTGTGGCTCGCCGAGGATCATGGAATCAAGGCTGGACGCCACACGGAACAGGTGCTTCACCACATCCTGCTGCCGGAGGCGGTAGAAGAAATGTGAGAATTGCCCCAAGTCACAGTGGTGATGGTCCGCCAGGAAACGGCGAATGATGGATTCGGCATCGACTTCGTCATCAGCGGAAGTGGTGACTTCCACGCGGTTGCAGGTGGAGAGAATCATTCCCTCGTGGATACCCGTCCGATGCACCAGATCGGACACGGCTTCTGCCAGGCGGGCTTCCGGGATGTTCATCTTTTCCCGGACTTCCACCGGCGCCGTGCGATGATTGATGCCCAATAGCGTTAGGTTCATAAAAGCCTACGGGACTGCGTGCTGGGGGCTAGGGGCTGGGGAAAACCGCAATCGCACCATCGGCCTCGCCTGCGCCCAATCCCCGGCACCCAACCCCCGATTTCAAGGCATTTCTCGCAACTTCGGGATGTACCCGTGCTCTCCACTCAGCAGGCTGATGCCCACGAACGTTACGAGAATGGCGGCGAACCCAAAAATCGCGATATACGCAGCGCGCCGCCCACGCCATCCGCCACTGACCCGCGTGGAGAAAAGTACCAGGTAAATCAACCACGTCACCATGGAAGCCAGGATTTTCGGGTCGAGCTCCCACGGACCCTTCCATATACGGCTTGCCCACACAAACCCCGTCAGTATGCCGATGCTCAGGAAGGGTAGTCCCAACACCAGGGAGCGGTAATAGAGTTCCTCGCAGACCTTCAGTGAGGGCAATCGATAATAAAAGCCATGCGGCTGCTTCGACTTCAACTCGCGCTCCTGAATGAGGTACATCACGGCGGCGACGAAGGTGAGGAATAGGGCCGTGTAACCGAGGAAGATCGAACTGATATGAACCAGCAACCAGCCGCCGCGAAAGGCCGAGGAATCAAAGGAACCCGCCGGACGAAGCGCCGAGATCAGTGTGAGCAGGAAAACCAGCGGCAGCATGAAGAGACCCAGGGAGACAATTCGGTAGCGCAGGTATACGAAAAAAAAGGCGAGAGTCACCAGGAATGCGTAAAACGACAGAGCGCTTCGGACGTCCGTAACCGGCAGGCGATGGAGGCGCGCGGCTTCCACCGCCAACGCCGCGGCATGTGCTGCCAAGCCGATTCCCAGCGCCCCCAGGGAAGCGGCCGAAAGCGACGGCCGCCGCCGTACAACGGAGGGGACGATGAGCATGATTCCCAGGGCGTAAAACGAAAGCGCCATCCACACGCAGGCATCGTGCATAAGAGCTCCGATCAATTAACCGCAAACCTGAAAATTATAGCATTCTTGAGGGAGTGCGCGGTCCGGAGTCGAAAATCCGGGGTATGAAGGGGGCGTCCAGATATGCTAATCTTCACCCCTTAAAAGGGAGGCGTTGACCATGATAGTAAGCCTGCTCTTTTTGCTCATATTCATCCTGGGGATTTCATTCTGGATGTGGATGCTCGCCGACTGTGCGACCAACGAGTCTGATCGGAGCAATGATCGACTGATCTGGACTCTCATCATTCTTATTGCGAACGTATTCGGCGCTCTGCTCTACTGGAAGGTAAGACGTCCCCAGCGTCTTGCAGAAGCGAATCGATACCTCACCCAGGCGGCTGATCGTCGCTAGAAGTGAAGCGGGCGCGATTTGCTCCTACGACCTGCACGCAGAGGTAACCTCATCGCTTCCCCATCTCGGGCCGGTTGTTTGTGCAAGCGATTGCAGATTGTCCAGCAAGGTTGCAGTATCGGATGATTGGAATGCCGTGGCTCGGACGCCGAACAAGCTGCGGGGGTCCTGCGGGTACGACACAGCGTAATCGATGTCCCCAAACAACGTCGAAAAAAATGTGCGGAACTCCGAATTCGCCGCGGCGCGGGTCTGCGGCCTATTAGGGGCCAGAAGGCGATCGTTAATAAACACTTCTATCTCGCGGCCGTTGAACTGAATCATCCCAGCCAGGCTTGGCTCGGTCTCCAGACGCTGGCAGGCAGCCAGCGCAGCTTGTGCTGCCTGGACCAGCCGATCCTGGTTGGTTCCCTCCAACACCGCTTTGCAGTTGTACCGAACGCCCAGCCGGTCGCCAGTGTTATCGAGACTATAGTTACCCTGGTGTCCGATTAAAACCAAGCCCGGCCCCGCATGGACGTGACGGTAATCAGCAACGTCCAGCAGGAGTTCGTCCTTGGCCTGATCCTGAATCCAGCTATGAAACACCGGAATCAAAGACGCAAGGTCAACTTCTTCCGCATTCTTCACGAACAGCTTTACATTGACATGCTGGAATTCCATATGCTCGATGTCTCCCCTCTAAGCGACGCTAACGGCTCCCAACCGGTTGTAGCAGGCGTGTGATGCGTCAATAAAGAGTTGGGCCTCATCAATCAGGTAGCGAGCCGAGTCAGGATTGGCCGGCTGGCCCGACGACGCGTGCGCAGCAAATAAGTACTGAGCGAATTTTCCGCCCGCGAAGGAATCGAAAAACTTCCGGGTGTCATAAAAGCGGGTGGCAAATTCCTGGACGATCCGGTCAGGATCGTCGGGGACGTCCCGGAGTTCCAGCTTCACCAGCGCCTTGGCCGCATGGATCATGGCCAGATAGGCAGCGCGGGCCGCCTGCTGGAAGTTCCCTTTCTCCAAATCCAACTGTGCGTCGAAAACCTCACACTCGGCTGCGGCGAGATCGAATTCGATCGCCGCAACGACTTCCCCGGCGCATTCGCCAGTGCCCAAGTCGCCCAAACTATATTCGCGCGGATCGCCCCAGTCACTGAAGAACGACGGGCCGGCGTCATCGGCGGGCAACCGGGTGAGATCATCCAGCAGGTTCTTGATTTCCACCTTCCCGATACGCTTCACAAAATCCTTGAAGCTTTCACCGCTTTGACGGTTGGCCACATATCGATCCGTCAAGCGGGTGACGACGCGCGGAATGTTTTTGGACGGGACGGCCACAATGGGCAGGCCGTACGACTCGGCGTTGCCCTCCCACTCTCCCCCCAGAACCACCTGGAAGTGAGGAACCGCGTAACCCGCCATTTTGCGGCTGACGCCGTAGAAACCGAGGTCGGCCACGTGGTGCTGGCCGCAACTGTTGAAGCACCCGCTGATCTTGATGTGAAGGTTCTGCACCGCCGCGTCCATTTCAAAGCTTTTCTGGGCGAGGCGATTACGCAGTTCCGCCGCCAGGCCACGCGACGAGGAGATGCCCAGTTTGCAGGTGTCCGTGCCGGGGCACGTAACGATGTCGACGATGGTGCCGGCCCCCGGCTCTCCCAGGCCCACCGCGTTCAAAGCTTCATAGATGTCCACCAGGTCACGATTGCTGACCCAGCGAATAATGAAGTTCTGTTCCACGGTCGTGCGGATGGTCTCACGTGTGAAGCGGCGCACGGTGTCGGCGAGAGCGCGAAGCTGGTTCGCGGTGATATCACCCAGGGGAAGCGTGACGGTGACCGTGGAATATCCTTCCTGACGCTGGGGCCGCACGTTGGTCTTGCGCCATCGCTCGAATCCTTCGGATGCCGACACCGAAGTCTCCCCCGGCGGGTGCAGTGGCTCCTCTTTTAATTCCTTTGCCCTATCCAAGTATTGCGTCCACCTCGGGTCCGGAGGCAAAGTCCGGCGCTCCTCCCAAACCAGTTCCTTGAATTTTTCGATTCCCAGATCGTGGACCAGGAATTTAATGCGCGCCCGATTTCGATTCTTCTTTTCCCCCCAGCGCGCGAAAACGCGGGCGATGGATTGGGCGATCGGCAACAGTTCTTCCGGGGGCAGAAACGGGTGGAACAGTTTCGCCTGGTAAGGGACAGTGCCCAGCCCGCCGCCCACGTACACGGCAAACCCGCGCACGTCCTTCCCATCTACTTGGCGCGTGACGCCGACCAGGCCCAGGTCATGCATGTTCGCGAGTCCGCAGGCATGCTGCACGCAACCACTGAAAGAGGGTTTGAATTTCCGGCCGAAGCTTTGGCAGTCCGGGTGACCGAGCAAGAATCGCGAAAGCGCCCGGGCATAAGGGGTGACATCGAAAACTTCATCCTGACAAACGCCGGCCAGGGGGCAGGCGGTAACATTTCTGACCGTATTCCCGCAGGCTTCCCGGGTAGTGATTCGTGCGGCGGCCAGGCGGCGCATAAGCGTCGGCGTGTCGTCAATGTGCACGTAATGAAGCTGCACGTCCTGCCGAGTGGTGATGTGCGCGATTCCGTCGGAGTACTCTTCCGCGAGTTCCGCCAAGGTTTCAAGCTGCGAAGCGTTCAGGCCACCGGCAGGTATTTTGATGCGCTGCATGCCCGGAGCATCCCAGAGGGTGTTCGGCCCCTTGGTCAAATTCCCGGAGGGATAGGCGAACGCCTGCACCCTCTTGCCGTCGTGCCGCTGACCATTATCGTACCGCTGGCCGTACACACCCCGGCGCAAGCGCGTTTCCGCGATCAGACGCTCGTCAAGCTTCCCTTGTTTCCTCAAGCCCAACTCCGTTTCGTAGTGGTCAACTTCGTGGGCCAGGTCTTCCGGCAATTTGCCGGAGAGGTTTTCCTTCCAAAGCGAGTTCGAGGCTTTCATGCTGAGTGGTCTCCAAAAACAAAAAACCCACTGCCGGAATTGCGTCCGACGGTGGGTTAGGATCAGGTCGTTTTGATTAGCGCGCTGCTAAGCAGCTCCCCCACACGTCGGCACTGGCACCGTACAACAGCACTTCGCCGCGCCGAGTTGGAGGATTCGCCCCATTACTGAAGTATTAAGCATAAGTCGCCTTCTCCAGGAAGTCAACCCGAACCTCGCACCCGAAACTCGCAGCCACCTTGGAGCAGCCAAGGGTGCGCGACATAAATGTGGAAGCGGCGGCCCCTTCGATGTAGGGTGGGCGTCTCGCCCGCTGGGGCAGGGGCGTCCCGCCCGTGCGCGGCCACGGCAAGGATGGCCGTGCTACGACAAATGGAGTATGCTTGCTCGCTGGCGCGGGGCGCAGTCATTTTAGATTTTGGATTTGGGATTCAACTACGCGCCGCGGAGAGTTTCAAGGGTGCAAACCTGCGAAAAATCCATGTTACCCAATCCAAAATCCAAAATCGAGAATCCAAAATCCCTAGGAGTGTGAGTGGCTTTTAGCTGGATCGATCTCGCCGTCGTTATCGCCTACATTGTCGCCATCACGGCCTTTGGGGCGCGTTTCCGTAAGGGCCAGCGGACCTTGCACGATTACTTTCTCGGGGGAAACCGCCTACCCTGGTGGGCAATTACGCTCTCGATTGTCTGTGCGGAAACTAGCATTCTGACCATCATCAGCACGCCCGGCATCTCCTTTCGCTCAAATATGTGTTTCCTCCAACTCGTCTTTGGATATTTGGTAGCGCGGGTGGTGGTAAGCTTCCTTTTCATCCCGCGTTATTTTGCCGGTGAACTCTATACGGCCTATCAGCTCATTGAGCGCCGCTTCGGACACGGGCTGAGACTCTTCACCGCCGGTTTGTTCATCCTCACCCGCGCGCTTGCCGAGGGAGTGCGGGTATTCGCAATTTCCATTGTCATCGCCATCATCTTCAAAACCGGCGTCGTGGCCTCGCTGGTGATCATCTTCGTGCTGACCCTGCTCTACACTTTGGAAGGCGGGCTAACGGCGGTCATCTGGACCGATGTTATCCAGCTCACCATCTACATCACGGGAACAGTGGTGGCGCTCTTCGTCGCCTTGCACACTCTTCCCGGTGGGTGGGGTGAGGTGGTGCGCGTGGCGCAGGCGGCGGGCAGCAAGTTCACGGTTTTCGACTTCCACTTTAACTGGAGCCAGCCCTACCTGTTCTGGACGGGACTGGTGGGCGGCATGTTTCTGAACACGGCGAGCCACGGCACGGATCAACTGATCGTTCAGCAATTGCTCGCCGCGCGCAGCCGCCGCCAGAGCCAGGGCGCGCTGCTGGCGAGCGGAATCGTGGTTCTGCTGCAATTCACCCTCTTCCTGGTGGTGGGGGTGGTGCTCTACGCTTTCTACCAGCATTTTCCTCCTGCCGTCTCCTTCCGCCGGCCCGACCAGATTTATCCCACCTTCGTCATCACCCGGCTTCCGGTGGGACTGTGCGGCCTGCTGACCGCTGCGATCCTCGCTGCCGGCATGGCCAATCTGAGCGCCGCGCTCAATTCCCTGGCGTCGAGCTCGGTGATGGACTTTTACAAGCCGTTTGCACGACCCGAAGCGGACGATCGGCACTACCTGCGCGTATCGCGTCTGATGACGCTGGTTTGGGGAGCCGTGATCATCACCATCGCCCTGGCAGCACAGTACCTCCAGCGCAGCGCTCTGGAGTTGGCGCTCACTGTGGCCAGCGTTCCTTACGGGAGCATGTTGGGAATCTTCCTGCTGGGAGTCCTGACCCGCCGGGCCAATAGCCGCGGCGCCCTGGTGGGCGCGCTGTGCGCCCTCGCCACCCTGGGTTATGTGATGCGCTACACCACGATTGCCTGGACGTGGTACGTCGCCATCGGAACCATTGTTACGTTTGTTGTGGGGCTCATTGTCAGCTTGGCCACGCACAAACAAGAAATAGTAAATGGTGAATAGTGAAGGGTGATTTCCCCATTTACTATTCACTATTCACTATTTACTATTCATCATTTATGCCCAATAAAGAACCAGCGGGATTAGTGAAAGGCCTCGGCGTGTTCGGCGCCACCTCGGTGGTGGCGGGCACCATGATTGGGACCGCGATTTTCGTGGTCCCGGGGATCATGCTGCAACAGGTGGGTACGCCGGCCATGGTGCTGATGGTGTGGGTGGCCGCCGGGGTCCTGAGCCTTTTCGGGGCGCTCAGCTATGCCGAACTAGGTGCGGCCTTGCCGGAGGCGGGCGGCGAATTCGTTTACATGCACCGCGCTTACGGTCCCCTCTTCGGATTCCTCTACGGCTGGACGCAATTCATCATCGCCAAGACCGCCTCGATTGCCGCCATTGCCACAGGTTTTGTTATCTACCTCGCCTACTTCTTTCCGCGTTTGCGCGAGACCCTGTGGGGAACCTCTCTCCATTTCGGCGGCCACGAGTTGGAACTGCGCCTGACGGGCCTCCAGATTGGCGCGACGCTGATGGTGCTGCTGCTTTCCGGTTTAAACATTCTCGGCGTGCGGCGGAGCGGCGCCGTCCAGACCCTTTTCACCGCCTCCAAGTTGCTGGTGCTGGCTGTCCTCATCGTGCTGGGCCTTACCTACGGGCACGGCTCGTGGCAGGGGTTCCACTCGTTCATCGCGACAGGTGGGCACGGCAGCCTGCTGACGGCTTTCGGCGTGGCCACGGTCTCAGCGCTCTGGGCTTACGATGGATGGAACAATCTCAGTATGGTGGCGGGCGAAGTCAAGAATCCCCAACGCAACATGCCCATCGCGTTAATTGGCGGGGCGCTGCTGGTACTCATCGTTTATGTCCTGGTGAACCTGGCTTACTTTTACGTGCTGCCGGCTTCCCAGGTTTTGGGCACGAACACTGTGGCGTCGGACGCCGCGCGCCGCTTCCTGGGCAACGCCGGGGGTGCTTTCATTGCCGTGGGGGTCATGATTTCCACCTTCGCCACGCTCAATGGCTCCATCCTGGCGGGCTCGCGCGTCCCTTACGCCACCGCGCGCGAGGGCCTTTTTCCGGCCGGGCTCGGCGCCGTAAATCCCCGCTTCCACACCCCCGCCGTGTCCCTGGTGTGGCAGGCCATCATCGCGGGATTGTTCACGCTGACGGGAGGGTACCAGTCGCTGTACACTAAAGCGATTTTTTCAGAATTCCTCTTTTACGCCCTCTGCACCGCCGGAGTGTTTGTGCTGCGCCGGCGGGAGCCCGACTTGCCCCGTCCCTATCGAACCTGGGGATATCCCCTGGTCCCCGCGGTTTTTGTTATTCTCGCTGTCTGCCTGCTGGTGAATACGTTTTGGCAGCAACGCGTCGACTCCCTGTGGGGAGTCGTGCTGGTGGGCAGCGGCATCCCCGCCTACTGGATCTGGAAAGCATGGGTTCGCCATTCGGCATGAATCGAAACTCGCCCTCCGTCCATCGAATTTCGAGTTTCGAATTTCGAGGTTCGAAATCAATCGCGCTCAAAATCCCCCTCTGTCATCTTATCTTGCTGGCCGTGGCGGTGACGGCGTGGGCAGGGCCCAAGGCTCGGCGCCCCGCGCAACCTGCCTCTGCAAAGGCCGAAGCGGAGGCCGCACTGACGAAAGCGCGGGAGCGCGTGCTGAACGCCAGTCCTCTGGCGATGTTCTATTACTCTGACGACTCGTTGGGGCGGGGGTCGCTCCAAGCACACGCCGACGCTATGAGCTTGCTTGCCCCGCAATGCTACGCGCTCGACCGCGCTGGAATACTACACGGCCAACTTCCCCCCGGAGTTCAGGATGTGACGCACCGCGCTGATCTCCCCCTCATGCCGCTGGTGACAAACTCCGGCTTCGACCGCTGGGCGGCGCACGGCCTGCTGCACAACGCCTCAGCGCAGGAACGCGCCGCAAGATCCCTGGCGCAGCTTGCGGAACGCGATCAGTACGTGGGTTGGCAACTCGATTTTGAAGGCATCGCCCCCGCAGACAAGCTGGCGTACACACGCTTCGTGGCGCGCGTAGCGGCAAAGTTGCACCACGACCATCGCCTGCTGAGCGTGGCAGTGGCCCCGCGCTTTTCCGACACTTATCCGGACACCTCCGCAACAGGGTTTCGCACGGGCGAGTGGGGCGCGGCGTTCGATTACCGCGGGCTCGCACAAGTGGCCGACTTCCTGGTACTCATGGCCTATGATCAACACACGCCGTCGACCCCGCCCGGCCCCGTGGCCGGATATGATTGGGTGCAAGCGGTCCTCGACTATGCCGTGAGCCGTGTGCCCCCTGCGAAGCTCCTGCTCGGCATCCCTTTCTATGGCCGCGAGTGGGACGAAACCTCGCGCGGCGACGCGGCGCACAGTCTTGCCTACAAGGATTTGAACCCATTCCTTGCAGACCCCGCAAGCGAACGGCATTGGGACGATCTCTCCCGGACCACCTGGTTCCAATGGCGTGAGGGCGAAACCCTGCGCACCGCATGGTTTGACGACGCCCGCAGCCTGCGCGAGAAACTGAAACTGGTGGAACTCGATCACCTGCGTGGGTACGCCGCCTGGCGGCTGGGGGTGGAAGACCCGGGGTTTTGGCAGCCGATGGGGCAGTGACATGTGACGAAAAACTGTTACACTCAGTATCTTTTGGGTAACCTCATTGCTGGGGAGAAGTCATGCGAACCCGCGCGGTTGTAAGTCTATTGGTCGTGATGTTCACCTTCTGGGCGGCCGGCGCTCGTGGCGCGGAGCATACCTGGGTGATCTACTCGTCCGGGGATCTCGACGAGCGCATTGAGCGCCAACTCAACGTGCTGGCCGTGCAGGATCAGGCTCTGATCCGCTTCTTGAAAAGTACCGCGCAACGCTCGCGCGTGGTTCCTGAGCCCGGTGGCCTGACGATTGAATTGCGCCAGGAAAAAAGCGTGGAGGCTTTTCTCGAGACCCTCCAGCGCCAGGCAGGCGCAACCGCCGTGGCGCCCACGGCCGAACTCGCCCGGGAAGGTTTCGTTATCGAGGCCAATTACCCCCGCGCGGCGGTTCCCAACCTGCTGCGCATCACCGCCGCCAACCCCGTGGGATTTCACAACGCTCTGCTGAGGGTTCCGGATTTGCTCGAGATCTGGCCGGCGAATCTTTCCAGCCAGCTTGTTCCCCACCCGCAGGCCGTGCGCATCGAAAGAAACGGCCTCTCCGCCGTCGTCGCGGATTTCCCCTCGTTCCCGGAGCGCGGCGTGGTGGAAGGTTTTTACGGACCTCCCTGGAGTCATCAGGACCGCGTCAACATTCTGCGCTTTGAGGGCGCGCACAGCATGAACGTGTACTACTACGCCCCCAAAGACGACCCTTACCATCGCAAGCTCTGGCGCCAGCCCTACCCGGTGGAAGCGCAGCAACAGTTGGGCGAGCTTGTCGCGGCCGCGCAACACAACTTTGTGGATTTCTGTTTTGCCATCAGTCCCGGCCTCAGCATGACCTACTCCAGCGATCGGGATTTCCAGGTCTTGACCAACAAACTCGAATACGTCGGCGCGTTGGGCGTTTCCTGCTTCGCCCTTTTTCTGGACGATGTACCGCAGGACTTGCAGGACCCCCAGGATCGCGCCCAGTTCAAAACCCTCGCGCAGGCGCATGTTTACCTCACCAACAAACTCTACAAGCACCTCAAGGAGCAATCTGCCGCCAATCGCCTGACCCTCACGCCCACGACCTACACCAACGAATGGGGGAATCGCGACTACGTCCAGGAACTGGGCGCGGGCGTTGATCCCGGCGTGTCCATTGTCTGGACCGGCCCAAAGGTGTTTTCTCCCGCCATCACGGTGGAGCAGGCGCGCGAATGGGGCGGGTACCTCCATCGCCCGCCACTGATCTGGGATAACTATCCTGTGAACGACAGCACTCCGTGGTGCCGCTACCTGGGACCGATCATCGGGCGCGATCCGCATTTGCCCGGTGTTACGCGCGGCTTCGTTTCCAATCCCATGATCGAACCACACGCCTCGATGATTCCGCTCCAAACCGTCGCCGATTACCTATGGAACGCAGGCGCGTACGAGCCGGCGCAATCGGAAACCCACGCGGTGGTGAGCCAATACGGCGAAGATGCGCCGCGCCAACTCGCGCCTTTCCTGAAGACTTACGGAACATACTATTGGGATGACGGGAATTTCATGGCGCTGTTCAAGGAGCGCCGCCTGCCCATCGACATGGCGAAAATGCAATCGCAACTGGCGGAGATGAACACCGCGCTGGAGCGTCTGCACTACCAGCGGCGGCTGGAACCGCTGCTGGAGGAAATTTCCCCGGCCATCAAGCGCGCCGATGAGCGCCTGCCCGAGGTCAAGGCTGATCCCGCGTTCACGCATCTGCCGGACGGTATTCTCCAATGGGATGAAAACTATGAGGCGCTCGCGGCTTATCACCTGATCCAAAACCCCAACCTGGACGGGGATTTTGCCAAGTGGCAAAAGGGTCCGCTGTACCGGCTGGATGAGCGCGCGCAGGTGGTGGCGGGCGCCAAACTGTGGAACCGCCCGAACGACTTGTCCGCGCGCGTGGCGCTGGGGTGGGACGCCAACTTTCTCTACGTGGGCGTCGACGTCACCGACCCGGATCTCTATCAACCCTTCTTCGCACGCGGCATTGAGAATGGCGACGCCTTTGTGCTGACGCTGGAAACCGGTTTCCGCAAAAACTTCACCGCCCGGGAACCCACCGGCGATGAATACACGCTCTACTTCAGCCCCGGGGATTTCGCCGGCGTCAAGCCCAGCATCTTCTCCGACGAAGATTACCTGCCGCCGCGCGTGCCACCTCACAGTTACATGCAGGAGATTTACACCGCCTGGAAGAAAACCCCCAACGGCTACTCAGGAGACATCGCCATCCCTGTGACCTTTTTCGAAGGCGGGAAGCTCGCGCCGGGTTACGAATTGGGATTGGGGTTTGGGGTGACGAAAGTGATCCGCCCCACCAAGCCCACCGATGCGGAAAACCTGGAACGGATCGAATTGCAGTCCAAGAAAGACCGCCTGTTCCATGTCAGCGCCGAAAATCCATCGTCGTTCCCACGCCTGGTGCTGACCGAAGGGAAACCCTAGGAACTCACTCCGTCCGGCCTTGGTGGAGCGGCGGGCAGCGCCGAGGGGAAGGTCACTGCGGCCCGTTTGCGTCAGCCGGTTTCTTCTCCAGGGCCGGCAGGAGGTACTGGGTCAGTAGGCGTTCGTATTGCGCCTGCACCTCAGGTGTCGTGGGCATCGTCGCCAGGGCGCCCCCGTCGGGCGGCGCTTCGAAATAGAGGTCACCCGCCCTGCCAAACGAGCCCGGATCGGTCTTGGTGAACTTCGCACTGTCGGTCTCGGCGAAATCGTAAATTTGCTTGGGAGTGTAAGTCTTCAACTGGTCGGGCGAAAGTTGACCGACTGTCCGTACGCGAATGTTGAGTCTCCCAAACGCCCGGTCCTTGCCGTAGTCGACGCGGAGGACGTGCTGCTGTGTTTGCCCGGGATTCTTGGGGTCGTTAACGACATCCGCCAGCAGAAAAAAGTCGTTTAGCTTTCCGTTGTATTTTGAATCCAGGAGGCTGTAAAGGCGAACCGTTGGGTCATTGGGACCGATCCCCGGAGTCTTTTCCTTCGCACCCAAACGTCGGGCGTTGCCGCCCCCGAATACCAGGAGTATTAAGATGGTGCCAGCGATAATTGCGAGTACACGCGCGCTAATTCTCATGGCCCCTCCCAGGATATCTAAACCTGAAACTGAAATAGCCTTCCCCATGGCCAATGGCATGGGACCTTGCGGGGAAGATACTATCCCCGCGATGGGCATAAGACAATACCCGAATTAGTGAACCCTTGTGGCGCTTTCCAGTGCCATTTAATACCTATTAATATCTTGTCAAGCAAATCCACGCCAGTTGAAACGTATCTCTTAAGGACCCCCACATCATGAACCGGCGTGGTCTTATCCAGATGAAGGGACCTTGATGTTCCGTCGTCTCCTCCAGCCGTCTTGTTCACCCCAAGCGCACAACAAAGACGCGAGCGGCGGTTCAGCCGGTTTCATTGCCGCCGCGCAGGTTGAGAAAGTCTTTAAGAGCCTCCTGCAAAATGGGCTGGTGCGGATAGCCGTGCCCGAGGTGCTGGCGAAAACCTTCGGCGTAGGCAAACCCGCATTCGCTGCCATAGCCTGCCGCCCACGCCGTCATGCGGTCCAGATACTCGTCAATCCCGTGGTGCGAGCGCAGCCATTCCCGCTGCGAAACGTGGCGCGACAGCATCTCGCGTTTTTGGGGAAGCGTTTTGCTGATGTCGACATAAAACTGGGGATAGATTCGCCGCCCCAAAGGGTCCTTCCCCTCGATGGCATCCGCATAATAAAGAGCGGGTGTGGCGCGCGCCCGCGGAGCAGGCGGATTCTGCCGCGTTTCATAGTTGGGCATGGCCAGCGCAAACACCGCCCCCCGCACCAGGCGCGAGGCCTCTTCGTGATCCAGCATGTAATCCACCGGTGAATGGGTAATCACCACGTCGGGATCAAAGCGGCGCATGACATCCACAACGCGGCGGAGGTTTTCCACGTTGAATGTCACTTCGACGTCCATCAGCCCGGCGCAGGCGTACGCAGCGCCCAGGAAAGCGGCGGCGGCTTGCGCTTCGGCGTAGCGAATTCGAGCGATCTCTTCCCGCCCTATCGTGGCCGAGCCGCAATCCCCAGCCGTCATGGTGACGATTCCCAACTCCCAACCCAGATCTTTCAGATGGAAGAGCGTTCCGCCCACCAGCATTTCGGCGTCGTCGGGGTGAGCCATGACCGCCAGCAGGCGGGGCGATTTCGAATCAAGTGCCATTAGTTTGCCTCGGGAACCAAAGGCCCGGCGAGCTCCTTGGTGAAGTAAAGAACGCCCGGCTGAGTGGGCATCCAAGTGGAAGGCACATGGCGGCTCACGGCGTGCCGCAGCGTCACCCACAGCGACAGCCCTTGCCATTGCATGCCGCGGCCCAGTTCGCCATCCGCGCCGCCGATGGCGTAGTCAGCGTGGGTAAAGAACGCGGGACCGATGGTGTTGGCGAAGGCGGGAACCAGCGTCGTCCGGCTCTTGAAACTCGTGATGGCGTTCTGTTCGATGGTCAGGGGATGCAGGCGGGCGCCCAGGCGATGAGTCTGCTTGCGCCAATCCTCGTCGTTCGCGAACTCCAGTCCAAAGTGCGGCTCCCAAAAGGCAATATGGCAAGCACGGCCAATGCCGTAGACCACCACCAGCTTGGCCCCTGCCTTGCGCAGGGCCCCGATGCGGTCCGGGTACTCGGGCAACAGATTCCGGGTGGCAAAGAAGCGCTGCTCCGGCGGCACCGTGAGGTCCGCCAGCGGCCCGTAGAAAGCCGTCTCCATGGCGTACTGGAAGGCTCCGGGATTGTCGCCGGGAAGCGTGTTGCCCTCGGCGTCGCTCCACTCATCCATGTTGAAGCCGCAAACGTGATCGCAGGGAACATTCCAGTCGCGCAGAAAATAGACCGTCCAACGGTACATGCCCATGGGCCCTACAGGAAGAATCAGGGCCAGCTTGCGGCCGGCTTCGCGGCAGCGGCGAATCTCCATGGCCACCTCATGCCCCAGCATAACGTCGAAATCCGCCACGTTGTTCGCCATGCGAATCGAGTAGTCTTTGTGCCACTTCGGCTGGCGCTCGAAAATGGCTTTCGGATCGTCGGCCACGCAAGCGTCCCACTGGGCCAAGTCCCAACCCGCCGGGAAAAAGTTCTCGAGCATAGAGCCTTTCAAGGTTGTAAGAAGATTCATGTTTGTCCTCCCATGAAGAACAACGGTATCCCGCTTCGCGCGAATGGGGTGCATCGGCTCGACGACCTGCCTAAACAAACGCCGGTAACATCACTCCTACCTTTTAAGAAGTAGCCGGGTACTTTAGCACGGCTGCCCCGCGCCGTGCATTCGAACCTGCACCCGGCAGTGGTGCAGTTGAGTCGTAGCGGCGAGTTTACCTCGCCACATGGCGGCGTCCCGATGAGATCGGGTCAGGTTCCGCCGCCTCTACGTCAAACCGCACTACTGCCCTGCGTCCGGCAGAGGTCAGCCGCAAGGCATAGGCGTTATCCTCCGGGAGATTTTGCGGCTCGAATCTTGGCGTCGCCGGCGCTGTACATTGGCGGTTGAATCGCATCGAAAAGGTGCATTTTGTCGCACCGGAGTGTGCAATTTCCGCCAAATCCGGCTCCGAATTGCCTAAAATGTCCGATTGATAGCATGACAAAATGTCGTAGTTTCCTTTGTTTTCAATAACATTCCCGCTTCCAACGTCGATTTTTAACATCCTTTTATTTTGCCCACTTCCCCGCTCGAGGGTTAACGTGCTTTGTTTTCTTTGCGCTATAGCGCCTTGGCGCCTTGGCGTGAGATGTTCTTGCTCCATCAGGAATTTCTCCCCACCTTCATCCGCCCGGGCCGGCTTCTGAGGCTCGTTCTTGCTGGCCGCCCACTCCGTTTGCTTCGCTGCCACGAATTCGCGGAGTCGGCGTTCGTCCATCGCCACCATGCTTTCCGCCCAAAGCGACAGATCCACAAGTTCGGCGAACACGGGGTGTTCCGCCTGCTCGCGGTTCAGGAGTTCGTGGGCCGTCCGCTCCACCGCGCAGGGCGGGGCGTTGAGTAATCCCCACCACAAGCGGCGATAGACGCGCGAGCGCTTGCCGGTTTTGAGCCGGTTCAGGCAGGACTGCGCCTTGCCCCGCGCGGTCCAGGGCCCCGTGGACTTCTGAGCGTTGCGCCGGATGGCTTCCAGGAAAGCCAGCGTGCGGGTGGGAGACTTGCGCAGAGACAAAGCGGCACCTCACCTAGTGCAGCCTAATATTATAGGCCAGAGTTCTGGGTCTGTCAAGAGGAATTATTGTCCGAATCCGTTATTGACGCCGGGGGTAGCCCAGCGGGCACGCACCCGCCCGTGCGCCCGCCGTTACGCACAACCTCCGGCACCCCTTCGAGCTTGACGGAGGAACCTACTGCCCAAAAGCCACCGACCGTGGCCGCGTGGTGCTGGGTTAAAAGAACGGGTAGGCGACTCGAACGGCCAATTGACGGGGACTCGGTAAACCCTGCAGCGATTATCGCAGGCAGTTTCCGATGAAAGTTTCTTTTATTGCAATCCTGCTCTGGCATTCCTGCGTTTAGCCGTTAACGAGGAGCGACGTATCACAGAAATTCCTCCCGCGCTGAGACAGAAACGCGAGCGAGTATATGGCCGGTAAAGGGCGTATAATCGCGAACATGGCTAGGCGCAGTTTCTAATTTCGTACGTTTCGGTCGGCCGATTCTCGTGGTACGCAACCTCCTAGCTCGCAATGTCCTCATAAGACGCGGCGTAGTCGCGTTCGTTGTGCTGATGGCCAGCACAATGGGTCATCCGGTGCTCCGGCGCGCAACGCCATTCCTCGCATTTCCGCGTGTAACCCTATGGGCCTGGGAAACTCCTGAAGACCTTCGAACGCTGGACTCGCACCGTTACGCCGTCGCCTTTCTTGACCAGACCATCTTCATTTCTCACCGTGTGTCTTCGCGGCCGCGCCTGCAGCGACTGCTCGTGCCCACAGGAGCCAAGCTTACGGCAGTGGTGCGGATCGAAGCGCCGGCGCAAGGTGCAGATATTGGCGCCCCTGATTTGCCCATAACTGTCGCCAACTTGATCCAGCGATCCGTGCAGAGACGGGGCGTCTCCGCCCTGCAAATCGATTTTGACGCCACCCGGTCGCAGCGCGCGTTCTACGCAAATCTAATCCGCAAAGTGAGAGAAACACTTCCCAAGGGAATGCCCCTCTCGATCACCGCGCTGGCGTCATGGTGCGCCGCAGATGATTGGATCGGTGGGCTGCCGGTTGACGAAGCTGTGCCCATGTTCTTTCGCATGGGGCGGGATGTTCGGCCCTCGAATCAGCCTGGCTGGAGTTATCCCATTCATGAGCAACTGTGCACGACCAGTCTGGGCGTTTCCACTGATGAGCCTTGGCCTCTGGTCCAATCGGACCAGCGCCTATACGTCTTCCATCCGCGGGCGTGGAATCCCATTGCCCTGGAAAATATCGATGCCCGGGTGAAGCCATGAGATGGAATCTAAAGGTTCCGATGCTCTTCTTGATTGCCGCTTGCCTTTTCCTGCCCCGCCTGGCTGAAACTTGCGGTCCGTTCATTCCGCAGGCTCTCTTTGTGCGCCCGAACGGCCCTGACCGTCCGATGTTGAGCTTTGCGAAAGGGCGCCTCGGGGTGGTATTTCCGGGGTGGTACCGGGCATACCTGGTGGTTGCGTACCGCTATCTGGAAAACAAGCCTCTAAGCGCATTTGAACAGTCCTCTCTTCTTGAATTTTGGGACATAGACCACCCCACCGCTCCGTGTGACCGCACGGAAGAAGCCGTAACCCTGTGGATGGCAACGCGAAAGCGCTATATGCCCAACACCGCAGAGGGCACGATCCAGGAGTACAAGCACGAATTGCGAAATTACTATGACGTGCCAAACTGTTTGGCTCCGGCTTTTCTGACCGCCAAGAAAACCTTGGAAAATCGAGCCCGGCAGTTTGGCGCCACAAGCAAAGAGCTTCAGGAATGGATCTCGGGCCAGGACGCCGTGTTCAGCAACTGCGCAAGGGCCGGACGATTCCCCAGTGAGCTTCCCGCCACTGCCAACGGCCTGCTCCGCGCCGATCGGGCCTACCAGATCGCCGCCGCCGAATTCTACGATGGGCAATTTGACGACGCGGCAAAACGCTTTCAGGCGATTGCTCACGACGATTCTTCCCCATGGCACCCTCTTGCTTCGTATCTCGTTGGCCGGGCTTTGATTCGGCAGGCATCACTGACCGCAGAAAAAAATCAGACTTACAACCGCAAAGTGATAGCGCAGGCGGAGGCGTGGCTGAAAAGCGTCCTCAACGATCCTAAGCTGCGTTCGGTACACGCGGATGCAGCGGCGCTACTGGGACGAGTGCACTACTACCTCTACCCGGACCGCCGCCAGCACGAGCTCGGCAGTGAGTTGGCTCGTGGTGGAACCGGGAATCGATTCGGGCAGGATCTTCGGGATTACACCTTGCTCTTAAATAGATTCCTCGACGTCTACCCCGATTTTCCTGGGGTGGACGCTTGGACACCAGAATACACAAAGCGAGAGCAGGCCTGGGAGTTTCGACATTACCTGGAATTGAAGCCCCAGCGTGGGGACGACCTCAGCGACTGGGTGATAACCATGCAGTCGCAAGCCCCAGCAGCAAAACAGCACGCGCTTGAAAAGTGGCAGTCGACGCACTCCGTTCCCTGGCTCGTGGCTGGGCTGGACAAGGTGAACGAGGGAGAAATTGGACAGAAGGATCTGATGGACGCCGCGGCGGGGATACCTGCCGATTCGGCGGCCTACGTCACCGTCGCCTACCACCGCGCACGACTGGCTCGCGCGACCGGCAGTTACGATTTGGCCCGCCAAATTCTAAAGGATGCACTGGCGCTCGGGAATAAGCTGCCCCCGTCAGCGGCCCACACGTTACAGGATGAGCAGATGATGGTGGCAGCACGTTTCGAGGATTTTCGGTACCAGCTTTGGCAAACTCCGGTTGCTTTGGATTTTGGGGATGAGTTTCCCGACGCCGACCAATACTACTGCGATGACTCCGATTGCAGGATGACGTTTTATGGCAGCGCGAAGCCTCCGAAGAACACTCCGCTTCTACCACAATTCAGCCCGGTGGCTGCGGTCCTTCTGAATACGCAGGTCCCCCTCACGTACTTTGTCCAGGTGGCGAAATCGAGCACCCTGCCCGATAATCTGCGCCGAAATATGGCGCCTGCCGCTTGGGCGCGTGCCGCATTCCTGGACGAGTTTGATCTCGCCGCCAGCGTCGCGGACACTGCTATCACCGCGCGCCCTGAACTGAAACCATTTCTTGAAGCATACCTTCAAGCCAAGACAACCCAGGAACGGAAATTCGCGGCCGCCTTTGCCGTGTTGCACTTTCCCGGGCTCCGGCCTTACGTAGACGATTCTTATCCACGCACCACACCGTTTCAGAAGATTGACGACTACCGGGACAACTGGTGGTGCAAAAATGTGGGGGAATCCATGGAGAGCAACTTTGACAAGTACGAGGGCACATCCTGGAGAGGAAATGCGGAAGAAAACCCTATTGTCTCCTTTCCGGCGTTTCTCGAGGTTGGCGAAAAGGATCGCGCCGCGAAGGAATGGCGGGAGATCCGTTCGTTCGGCGTCGCCTCCCGGTATCTGCCGCGAATTGTTGTCGAATGGGCCACCCAACATCCGAACGACCCGCGCGTTCCCGAAGCGCTGCATCTTGCGGTTCGCGCCACCCGGTATGGGTGCGATGAGGGGGAACCCAACTCACTGAGTCGCCAAGCATTCACGATTCTGCACAAAAACTATTCCCGGTCCGAGTGGGCGAAAAAGACACCATTCTGGTTTTAATGAACCTGGAGATGGGCTGCTAAGCAGGTAGCGGAGGTATCATGCTCGGAGCGAGGTTCCAGTGCGGGAGATTTCTTCCGTCTTGCCGGGATTCTGGACGGGGACGGTTTCGCTGAGTTTCCCGAGGTCGAGCACCATTTCGCCCCGGGCATCGGGCTCAAAGGCGGGGGCGAAGCGCGCTCCCCACACCACTTCCTCGAACCGGTAGGAGTGGCGAACGTGGACGGTCTGAAAGAAAGTGTCGTCGAACGCCTTAATCGTAATCAGAAACTCCGCTTGATGTAGCGCCAGGTATTCAGGTCCTTTGCTCCAGAGTGGACTTGACTCTTCAATGGGATGGACAATCGTCCAGGTAAGGGGCAGGAACTGGACGCCGTGGCGCTCGAGGGTCAGATACTTATATTTCCGCATCGGCCCTTGCTCCGAGGCTTCCACCGTACTCATCAGAACTCGCGCTTCTATTTCCATCAAATTGTTGCTGCGGCGGTTGGCCACGCGGAATTGCAGGCTGGTGCCGGATTGATAAGGCGCCACCACCATCTGCCGGCTAAAGGCCAGGCGCGCCGCGGGCCGCGAGAATCGCCCGAACAGCAGACCTGTGCCAATGGCCAGTGCCATCAATCCCAGCAGGGCTTGCAGGGATGCCACCAGGCTGGCCAGAACACCGTCCGGAGAAATCCGGCCGTACCCCACCGTGGTGAAGGTTTGCGCGCTGAAGAAGAAGGCGCTCAGAAAGCGGTTGAGGGCAGTGCTGGTGTCCGCGCCCTGAAGGTGCTGCACGCCAATCTTCACGTAGATCCATGCAAAAATCAGGTTGGCGACAATGAATCCGCCAAAGATCAACAGAGTGAAAACCGGCCAGGAGGCGTTGATCATGAAAAGATAAGGATGGATGTCGCGCCAAGTGGTCCCGCGGCGGCGAACATTGAATTCCCCGCTGGGGTTGATAATTCGATGCAAGCCGCTGCCGTATTTTTCCGTGAAGCCGGGGTCAAACGAAGGCTTGTTCATATTATCGCTTCAGGAACGTGCCCTCTTCGAGCTCTGTGAACGCCTGCCGGAGCTGCTCCTGCGTATTCATCACGATCGGGCCGTACCACGCCACGGGCTCTTCCAGGGGTTTTCCTGAAACCAGGAGGAAGCGGATGCCGTCCTCGCCGGCCTGGACCATGACTTCATCGCCCCGGTCAAAGAGGATCAGCGAACGATTGTCGGCCTCCGTGGGTGGGTGTGTATCCAACCACCCTACCGACTCGGTGGGTACAGCGAGCGGACCTGACGCGTTGCAAAACTTTCCCGCCCCGGCGAACACGTAGGCGAAAGCGTGGCGCGTGGTCTCCACCGGCAGCGTCTTCGTCCGGCCGGGGGGCACCGACACGTCAAGATAGATCGGGTCGGCAGCGATGCCGTCCACGGGGCCGGACTTGCCCCAGAAATTTCCGCACACGATGCGCACCCGCGTGCCGTCGTCGTCCTGAACCTCGGGGATGTCAGGCGCTTTCACTTCCTGATAGCGCGGCGAGGTCATTTTGAGCGCCGAGGGCAGGTTCGCCCACAACTGGAACCCGTGCATGCGGCCCGCCGCGTCACCCTTGGGCATCTCCTGATGAATGATTCCGCTGCCCGCCGTCATCCACTGCACGTCGCCGGCGGCGATGGCGCCCTGGTTTCCCATGCTGTCGCCGTGCTCCACGGTTCCGGCAAGGACGTAGGTGATGGTCTCAATGCCGCGATGCGGATGCCACGGGAAGCCGGCAAGATAATCCTGCGGAATGTCGTTGCGGAAATCGTCCAGAAGCAGGAAGGGATCGTAGTCCGACGTGTTGCCGAACCCGAACGCGCGGCGCAAGTGCACGCCGGCACCTTCCAAAGTGGGTTTAGACCGGACAAGCTTCTTAATGGGTCGTAGGGACATTTTGACCTCCCAAAAGAAGTGTACCTTTTTTGGCCCCGCTCTGTCACCCGTCGAAGAATTCTGTCCAGGGTATAGAAGGGGTTCGGTCTCCGATAACTCGTAGGGGCGGTTCGCGAACCGCCCCTACTTTCCATTCTGTGGGTTTCGCCCTGGGCTAATGATATTGTTCCCCTGCGGGGAACTTGGTTACGAAGGTCATCCATGGCAGGTCGGGACAAGCAGGGGGCACGATTCGAGATAACAAATGGGAAGGCGGTCAACAGATGAAGGTCATTCTTTTCGGCGCGTCAGGAATGGTGGGGCAAGGCGTTTTGCGCGAGTGCCTGCTGGATCCTGAGGTTGCAACTGTCCTCTCGATCGTGCGCAGCAGCCCCGGGCAGCAGCACCCGAAACTGCGTGAAATCGTCCACAAAGATTTTCGCGACTTTTCTTCACTTGAATCGGAGCTGTCAGGATTCGAGGCGTGCTTCTATTGCCTCGGCGTCTCTTCCGCGGGCATGTCCGAGGAAAACTATCGGCGGGTTACTTACGACATCACCCTTGCTGCCGCACAGACCTTGGTGAAGCTCAATCCCCATATGACCTTTGTTTTTATCTCTGGCGCGGGAACGGACAGTTCCGAGCGCGGCCGCATCATGTGGGCCCGGGTAAAAGGGCAGACCGAAAACGCCTTGCTGCGCTTACCCTTCAAGGCCGCGTACATGTTCCGCCCCGCGGTGATTGTGCCGCTCCACGGAATCAAATCGCGAACCATGCTCTATCGGGTTCCTTATGCCCTCTTGGGGCCTATCCTTCCCTTGCTAAAGCGCCTCTTCCCAAAGTACGTCACCACCACCGAGAAACTGGGACGCGCGATGCTGATCGCCGCCAAGCGGGGCGCGCCCAAGACCATCCTCGAAAACTCTGACATCAACAAGCTTTAAATCTGCTTGGTCTGCCTAATGCCCGGAGGTGAGGGCTTTCAGGTAGCGGTAGTAGAAGTCGACGCCCTGGTAGAACGACTCCACGCGCAGGCGCTCATCGCGGCCGTGGGCGCGCACGTCGTTCATATCGATGGCGATGCCGGAAATTCCGTACGTGGGCATGTTTGCAGCGTTGGTATAGACTCCGTCCGATGCACCGGTTGCCATGGTGGGGATAACGGGCGCGCCCGGCCACATTTCTCCGGCGATTTTCTCGAGCGTGTTCATCACGTCGGGCCGCAGTTTGACCGGTGGCAGGGCCTGATCGTTGGGCGCGCTATCGAGCACCCGGCCATGGTCGAGGTAGCGCACCTCAACCTGGGGATCGGCGAAGATACCGATGAGGGTCTGCCGAACCTCTTCGCGTGTGTGTCCGGGCAGAATGCGGCAGTTCACGTTGGCGTGGGCGCTTTGGGGAAGAGCGTTGTTGGCGTGCCCCGCATCCAGTCGCGTGGCCACGCAGGTGGTGCGCAGTTCGGCGTTTTGGAGCGGGTCCAGGGAAAGGCGTCCGGCCGCTGCGGCGTCCGGCGGGTTATTCAGAATGGCCCGCATGTCCGCGGCCACCTGGCCGGTTTCCACGGAGGCCATGCGCTCAAAATAGGTGCGCGTGACGTCGTTCAGCTCCAGGGGGAATTGAAAGTGTTCCAGGCGGCCGAGCGCGTCGGCAAGATGATAGATGGCGTTGTCCGGGACCGGCAGGGAGCTGTGCCCGCCCGGGTTGGTCACGGTGAGTTGGAAATCCGCATAGAGTTTCTCGCTGGCATCCATGGAGATGATGACGGGCTTGCCGTTGTCGGTGTCCACGCCGCCGCCGTCAGAGTTGAGCACGAATTCGGCGTCAACCAGATCGCGATGATTCTTGATCAGCCAATCCACGCCATTTGCCACCCCTCCCTCTTCATCGGCCGTCAGCGCCAGGATGAGGTCGCGGTCCGGTTTGAACCCCTCCTGTTTGAAACGGATGAACTCGGTCACCCAGATGGCGTCGTCACTCTTCATGTCCTGCGTGCCGCGGCCGTAGAAGTAGCCGTCCTTTTCGACGAACTGAAAGGGGTCCGTGGTCCAGTCGGAGCGGAGCGCCTCCACCACGTCGAGATGGCCGATCAGGAGCACGGGGCGGTGCGCGCCCGTGCCGTGCAGACGCGCCACCATGTTGCCTTTGCGAGGGTTGGGGCCCAGCACCACAACATCGCCGGCGGGGAAGCCGGCATCACGCAGGCGCCGCGCCATGGCATCCGCCGCTACCGTGGTGCTGCCCACGGAGTCTGTGGTGTTGATTTCGATAAGTTGCTGGAAAATGTCGTGTGCGAGCTGTCGCGTCCCGGGGTCAATTTGCGCCGGCAGTACGGGTGCAGAAATTACCCAGGCTGTAGCCGCAAAAAGAACGGCTCTCCATAAATGTCTATGCATCGAGGCATTATATCAAACTGCGATTTCCCGCCAAGAAATGTCGCCCGAAAGAAGTCCATCCGCTATACTGGTCGGCGTATTTTGGTTTTGCCGGCGAGCATCCTGACGATGCTGATGCATGAATCCTTTGGCGAGACACTCCAATGAAAAGATTGGGAATCCTTCTCTCCGGTCGCGGTTCGAACTTCGAGGCCATTGCGCGCAACGTGCAGGCAGGCAGGATTCCGGCGGAAATCGCCGTGGTGATCAGCAACAAGCCGGAAGCGTTGGGCTTGTTGCGGGCAAAGGAAATGGGGCTCGAAACCCGCTTCATTCCCTCCAAGGGTAAGGAGCGGGAGGCCTTCGACCGCGAAGTGGTGGCGGCGCTTAAAGAATTCCAGGTCGATCTGGTTTGCCTGGCGGGCTTCATGCGCATTCTCAGCCCTTACTTCGTGAGGGAATTTCCCCGCCGCATTCTGAATATCCATCCTGCCCTGCTTCCCTCTTTTCCGGGCGAGGATGCGCAGCGGCAGGCGCTCCAATACGGTGTCAAATTCACCGGCTGCACCGTTCACCTCGTGGACGAAGGTGTGGACACCGGGCCCATCGTGTGCCAGGCCGTAGTGCCGGTCCGCGATGATGACACGGCGGAGACCCTCGCGGCGCGCATCCTCCAGGAAGAGCATCGCATTTATTCCGAGGCGATTTGCCGAATGCTCGATGACCAACTGCGCTTCGACGGCCGCCGGGTACTGGGGAAGTGAGATTGGGGATACCGGTTTTGTTCCGGCAGGGAAATGAAATCCAAGGAGGGATGATAAACTGTATTTGATGACCTTCGATGAACAACTCGCTTACCTCACCAAGGGCGCGGATGAGACCATCCGCGTGGAAGAGCTCAAGGCCAAGCTCGAGCGCTCGGCAAAGACCGGCAAGCCGCTGCGCGTGAAGGCGGGGTTTGACCCCACGGCGCCCGACATCCACCTGGGCCACACGGTGCTGATCCGCAAGCTCAAACATTTTCAGGATCTCGGCCACACTGTGATTTTCCTGATTGGCGATTTCACCGGAATGATCGGCGACCCCTCCGGCCGGAACGTAACGCGCCCTCCTTTGACCGCGGAGGAGATCGCCGCGAACGCGGAAACTTACAAGAAACAGGTCTTCAAGATTCTCGATCCGCACAAGACGGTGGTGGACTTCAATTATCGCTGGCTGGGCAAACTTTCCAGCACCGACTGGGTGAAACTCTGCTCGCATTACACCGTGGCGCGGATGCTGGAGCGCGACGACTTTGCCAACCGCATGAAAGAGCAGCGGCCCATCTCCATGCACGAACTGCTCTACCCGCTCTCGCAGGCGTACGATTCCGTCGCGCTCGAGGCCGACGTGGAGCTCGGCGGCACCGACCAGAAATTCAATCTGCTCGTGGGTCGCACCATCCAGCCGGAGTATGGGCAGGAGCCGCAGGTCATCATGACCATGCCCATCCTGGAAGGGCTCGACGGCGTGCAGAAGATGTCGAAGTCATTGGGCAATTATGTGGGCATCAATGAACCACCCGCCGAAATGTTCGGCAAGCTCATGTCCATCTCGGATGAGATGATGTGGCGGTATCACCTGCTGCTCACCGATCTGACCCCGGCAGAAATCGAGGCCCTCAAGACATCGGTGGTATCCGGAGAGAATCACGCGCTCGAGGTGAAGAAAGCCCTGGCACGCCGCATCATCACGGATTTTCACAGCGCCGATGCTGCCACTCAGGCGCAGAAGGATTTTGAAGCCCAGTTCCGCAGTAAAGGCGTGGACCCCGGCGCCGAGACCCGGGAGGTCGCGGTCCCCCTGCAAGGCACGGAATCGCCAGAGTTGGCCGGCGTTAAGCTGGGGAAGCGGCTTGACGAATGGCTTGCCGCTTTGCAGCTTTGCAAGTCTAAGAGCGATGCCCAACGCCAGATCAAGGGGGGCGCCGTCAACCTGGCTGCGGGAGATTTGGATAACCCCGCTTGGGAAAAGATCACCGACCCCACGGCGGAGTTTGACCCGTGGGTCTATCGCGAGAACCAGGACCAGGTTGAAATCGTTTTCAAAGTCGGCCGCAAACAAAGCCGGGTCAGATTCAAGTTCCCTCCCAGGTAAGATTCTCTGGCCCCTTTCCTTACGCCTTGACTTCCTCGCGTCAATTCTGCATCCTTCCCACGCGCAACCGTGAGAATCATCATCCTGCTCAACCCTACCGCGAAGCGAGGCAAGGCGCGCCGCCTGCTTGAGCGTGCGCTCAAAGTATTCCGCCGGCAGAACGTTCACTTCGATGTCCGTGAAAGCCAAAGCTCCCACCACTTGATGGAGCTTGCACGAGGAGCGTGTGAGGAGAAGCCTGACCTCATCGTCTCCGCGGGCGGCGACGGCACCCACCACTACGTCATCAACGGACTTTTTAAATCGGATGTCCCTCTGGGATTGCTGCCGCTGGGCACAGGTAATGATTTCGCGAAGGGCGTGGGCATGCCCATGGACTTGCATGCGGCGGCCACGGCATTACTGAAAGGCCACGTTCGGGAGATTGATCTTGCTCAGGCCGGGGCGGGAATGTACGCCTGTATCGCCGGAGTGGGGTTTGACTCAACGGTCACCCGCTTCGCCAACGAGCACGCGCAATGGCTCAGCGGGCCGCTCGCTTACTCGTGGTCACTCCTTTGTTGTATGCCCCAATATCGGCCCCAGCACCTCGAGATCATTGCGGATGGCGAGTATTTCTCCGGAGAGGTTCTGTTTGCCGTAGTGGGAAATAATTCTTCTTATGGGGGAGGCATCAGGCTGACGCCGCGTGCCAAGCTGAACGACGGAATCCTGGATGTCTGCATTATACCTTGCCTGAGCCGCCTCGAGCTGCTGCGGTGGTTTCCGCGCGCCTATCGGGGTGAACATCTGCATCACCCGCGAATCAAATACTTTCAATCGCGCAAGATCACCCTGCGCTCGACTTCCCGAATGGAATTGTTTGCCGACGGTGAATTCCTACAGGAATTGCCCGCCACCATTGAAGTGATTCCGCGCGCGCTGCGAGTGATCGCTCCCGGGTATTGAGGCGTGGCTAGGATGGCCCGCTGCAAATGACAAGAGTTTGTTACGCCTTTGCCCCGTACTTCAGGGACTGGGCCGCGAGCGCTTGGGCTACAGGTTTAACAGTTTCGAATTGCTCTGCGGATAGGTTGGAAACAAACGGAGGCAGAGGACCGGTTTCGGCAATGCCGGCGGCCTCCACGGCGGCGTGCAGTACGGGCGCAGGACCCCAGGCGTCGCGCAAATCTTCGAGCGGCAGAAAATGCGCGCGCAAGACTTCCGCCCCGGCCCGGTCGGCGCGCGCGCAGGCCGCAAACAGAGCCTGGCTCAGCGCCGGGGCAATGCAGCCGGAGCCGGTGGTGAACCCGGGCAAATGCCGATCGAGCATGTGGACGATCGCCGGCCGCTCTCCGATGCCGCTTACCACGTGGCGGCGGTCCACGCGCGCCACCAGTCCTTCCAGGTATTCATCCTGGGCTGGATCCTTGCGGACCACGGCGTACTTAATCGCGCAACACACGCCACTTTCCACCAAACGGCCGACGGCGTCCAGCCCCGCGGCGCGGTCGGCGCCAAAGCCCAACTCATCTTTCAGGTAAAGCGTCAGTGGCATGCCCGCCGCATCCGCGAACTCGCGCAGGCCCCGTTCAAGCCCGGCGGCGTCACGCGGATCGCTGCACGGCAGCACCATGACGCACGGGAATCCATACCGGCGCAGTAAGGGCGCCTGGTCCATCAGCCGTCCGTAGGAAGGTCCCGCGCTGGGGATGCACCACAGGTGGTCCGGCAGACTCGCGAGCCACTCGAGAAGCTGTTGGTATTCGTTCAGGCTCAAGTGATATAGAAAGGCGTTTCCGCCGAGAAGCAAGCGCCTCATGCCTGCCGCAGCAAGGTGATCAACAATACGTGACGTGGCGTCGAAATCGAGGGTGCGCTGCGCGTCGCGGCGGCGAGCCAGCGGTGGCACAGGGAAAACTCCCTGCAAATCTTCCTGAGTAATGGGTGCGGTGCGCATCAGATCCTCAGCATACGCCGGCCGCTATGGAAACGGCGGACGATCGAGAGTGGTCAGGAAAATCAACCTTTCACGACCCCAATCATTTGTTCGGTTTGTGGAGGGTGAGGTTCAAAACGGGGCGCGTGCGCGTGTCAAATGAGCTGACCTGTCGCGCCTCCGAAGACAGGGCTTTGTACGTAGCTTTGACCGTATAGTCGTGGTCAAGACGGAGGTCCGTGAACTGATATTGGCCTCCCTCCTGCGAGTAGATGTCCAAGACCTTCTGCGTTTGGAGGTCCGTCAATTCCACCATGGCGCCTTGGATGAAGTTCTCCGCCTCGTCCATCACCACGCCGGAAACCGTTTTCGACTGAGGTTTTTTCTCTTTCGCCAGTCCCGGCACGGTCCCCCAAAGCAACACTCCTCCCAAAAGCAGCAAGGTGAATGCCGTCAGTTTCGGCGCTCGGCGGCGCGTTTCCCCTCTCACCAGGCTGCCGCCGGGCAATGCATTACGGTCCAGGTTGCCACCGTTCATGTCACCAAGCCCCATCTTCCTCTTCCTCTTCCCCGCTGGAAACGACGAGGAGTTCCACCGGATTGGTGCTCACGACCTCCAGTTCTGCTCCGCAATCCGGGCAATCCAACTTCGCCCCTTCTTCGACGTCGTCTTCGATTTCAATCGTCGCCTCGCACTCAGGGCAATGAATCATGACCTTCCCCCCATCAAGAACTCCGTCTCCCAAACAAAAGTCTATTCATTTCCCCCTATGATGTCCAGCGCCACCTCCAGTTCATTTTGAAATTTAGATTTTGGATTGGTGGACCTCCTACGGCTAAGCTCCCTCCGCAAGCAGGGAGGGGTGGCGCGCGGGGCCGTCTTAATCGAGGGTCGAAAATCTAAATTGCAATCGGCGTGGCTCTTGGTTTTTGCCCCCAACTGGCTCTTCCCAACCATGCCCCGGTCACGATAACCTTGTTCCCATCCCAAGTGGATCAGGAAATTTCGGATCACGAGGTGCGCCATGAAAGACCATCATCAATTCGCGACGCTGGCTGTGCATGCAGGGGAAGCTCCCTGCAAGGTCACCGGCGCGGTCGACACACCCATTTACCTGTCCACCACGTTTGCCGCCGTGGATTCCGATGAAATGGCGGCGCTGTACTCCGGTGAAAAGCCGGGGTACATGTACACGCGGTATGGGAATCCCACGGTGCACGCACTGGAGGAGAAGGTTGCGGCGCTGGAAGGGGGGGAGGCGGCGCAGGCCTTTGCCACCGGCATGGCAGCAGTCTCCTCCGCCATCCTTTCGTACGTAAAGGCCGGCGATCACGTGGTGGCAGCGCGTTCTTTGTATGGGGCGGCCTACAACTTTCTCAACCGCAAGCTCCCCGCCATGGGCGCCTCCGCAACCTTTGTGCAGTCCACGCGCGCGGAAGATTTCGAAAAGGCCATTCAGCCCAACACGCGCCTGATTTATTTTGAATCACCCAGCAACCCCATACTGGAAATTCTCGATATCGCCGCGCTGGCCGGAATTGCCCGGGCCCACGGCATCCCTTCCATGATGGATAATACCTTCGCCTCGCCGGCGCTCCAGCAACCATTGAAGCTGGGAATCAACGTGGTGGTTCACTCGGCCACCAAGTATTTGTGCGGGCATGGCGACGCGATGGGCGGTATCGCCATCGGCACAAGAGATTACATTGAGCACCTCAATCGCAACGTCCTCCGCGATTTTGGTGGAGTCATGAGCCCCTTCACGGCCTGGCTTATGCTCCGGGGAATTCGCACTCTCCACGTGCGCATGCCTGTGCACTGCGCCAACGCGCAAAAGGTGGCTGAGTTCCTGGCCCAACATCCCAAAGTGGAACACGTCAACTACCCGGGCCTCGTCAACCATCCCGGACACGACCTGGCCAGGCGGCAAATGAAAGCCTTCGGCGCCATGATGAGTTTTGAGGTCAAGGGAGGTTACGAGGGCGGCAAGCGCGTCATGGATGGCGTGAAGATTTTTCTCCGCGCTGCCAGCCTGGGAGATACCCGCTCGCTGATTGTGCACTCTGCTTCCACCAGCCACCGGGCCGTCCCGCCGGAGCAGCGACTGGCCATCGGTATCACTGACGGCTTGGTGCGCCTCTCCGTGGGAATCGAAGCCGCCGAGGACCTGATCCAGGATCTTGATCAAGCGCTGGCGTAGAGCGCCTGGTGCAGTTAGGATAGGGGCGAGGATACCGCTGATGCTCCAGCTCATCTCCCTCGTGATGCTGATCTATTCTTACTTCCTGATCCAATCCAGTCTTCCCAAGCTTCCGCGTTACATCCCGACGCACTTCAATGCTGCCGGTGTGGCCGACGGATGGGGGAGTCCCGACACCCTCTGGGTCCTGTTGAGTGCCCAGGCCCTGACGTGCGTGGTGTTCCTGATTGTGCCGTACCTCAGCCAACGAACCCCTGGCGCTGTGCATTTGGGATCGCGAAAGCTAAGCGACTTTTCCCCCACTCAACGTGTGCGCATGGTCGCCATGCTCAATGACATGGCGGGGTATATGAGCATTGTGATGAACCTGTTTTTCATTTTCATGCTGCACGAGATCATTCAGGCCGCCACACAGCCCCATCCTCACATCCACATGCTTTGGCCGCTGGCGCTTCTTATGGGCGGTATGTTCGGCATTACGTTGTATTATCTGGGGCGGTTCCGCCGCGCCGCCAAAGGCGAAGACGACAGCGACCCTTCGAACGAACTCATGCCTTGACTTGCTCCGCCACGGCCGCCGTGAATTCCTGCGTGGTATTCTTCCCACCCAAATCGGGCGTGCGCACGTACCCTGCGGCCATTACTGCTTTCAACCCACTCATCACGCGTGCGGCCGCGGCGACTTCACCCAGGTGTTCCAACAACATCGCGGATGCCCAGATGGCGGCGATGGGATTGGCAATCCCCTGCCCCGTGATGTCGGGCGCGCTGCCATGCACGGGCTCAAACACGGGCGGTCCGCGCCGCTCCACGGGATTCAGGTTGGCGCTAGCGGCAAGCCCCAGGCTGCCCTGCAAGGCGCCTCCCAGATCGGTGAGGATGTCCGCGAACAGGTTTGAGCCCACCACCACGTCCAGGCTTTCGGGATGAGTGATCATGCGCGCGGCGAGCGCATCCACGTGATAGCTGGCCACACTGACGTCAGGGTATTCGCGCGCTACCGCATGCACAACTTCGTCCCATAACACCATGGTGTACTGCATGGCGTTGGACTTGGTGGCGCTCGCTAGGCGCTTGCGGGGCCGCCGCTGGGCCTGCTGGAAGGCGTAACGGACCACGCGCTCCACACCTTTGCGTGTGAACACCGATTGTTGAATGGCCACCTCGTCTGGCGTGCCGCGCTTGAAGCGGCCGCCCACGCCCGCGTACTCGCCTTCGGTGTTTTCGCGAATAAAGAGGATGTTGACGTCTTCCGGGCGTTTGCCGCGCAGAGGCGGCTCAAGGCCGGGCAAGATCTCCACCGGCCGCAGGTTAACGTAGAGATCGAACTCGAACCGAATGCGCAGCAGGAGGTCGCGAAGCGAAATGTGGTCGGGAACCGTGGGATGGCCGATGGCGCCGAGCAGGATGGCGTCGAACGGGCGCAGCGTTTCGAGGCCCTCCTCGGGCATCATCCGGCCCTCACGCAGATAGTATTCGCAACCCCATTCGAACGGTTCAAAGGAGAGGGTGAATTCTTGTGCTGCGGCGATGAGAACCTGGACCGCCGCAGGAATGACTTCCTTGCCGATCCCGTCACCGGGAAGAAGCGCGAGGCGATAGTTTTTCATGATGGGTTCGATTCTACCCTGGAATTGGTTTTGGGCGCGCCCGCCTGTACACCCAGAGAAAACCCTCCAGGGCAAACCCCAGCAGCGTGCCCCACATCAGGTTGGTGAGGAACGAGACCAGCCCCACACATACGGCAATCAGAAGTTGCGGCCAGTGCTGCATGAGGTCTCGGACGTAGGCAGCGTGCTGGATTCCCACATACACCAGGAAAACTCCGAGGACCGCCAGGGGGAGCAAGTGGAGCAAGCCCACGGCGGCTCCGCCGAACAGGGCCAGGATGATGCACACTCCGCCGATGACGTAGCTCGACTTGGGAGAGCGCGCGCCAAAGCGATAGTGCGCCGTGATGCCACCCGAACCATGACACAGGGGTGAGCCCTGAATGGCCGCAGTTGCCAGATTCACCAAGCCGATGCTCAGGCTGAGGGCGCGCACCGTGACCCGCCGCGCCTGCTCGCCATAAAGAATCCGCGCGGTGTTCTCCGTCGCCACGATGGAATTGCCGAAGGTCAAGGCGAATTGCGGCACGACGAGCAGGGGCAAGACCCTTTTGAGCTCGCTCCAATGCGGATGGAGCAATTGCGGCGCCACGGGGCCAAAGCTCAAGGCTGGGAGCTTGCCCCCCTGCAAGGCAACTCCCAGGATGATCCCCAAGGTCAGCAAGACCAGCGCCGCCGGAAAACGGTGCGAATTGCGCAATGCCAGCAAAACTGCGGCTCCGGCAAGGGCGATGAGCCACGGCGCAAGCCCGCCGCCGGAAAGGGGCGGACCGCTCCGGGATCCCATCACCAACCGCAGGCCCTCCCGCGCCAGCACCAGGCCCAATCCCAGTTGAATTCCGCGCACGATGGGCAGGGTGAAAAGCTTTGCCAGCCAACCCGCCAGGTTGGTGACCCCTACCAAAAGCAGGAGCACGCCCATCAACAGACCGGCGCTGGCAACCTCCGCGGGCGAAAGCGAGAGGGCGAGAGCTATGGCCGCCACCGCCTTGAAGGGTTGCACGGCCATGGGAATCTGGAAGTATCGCGCCGCGAGACAATAGGTGAGTCCCGCCGTCAGAAACAGCGCCGTGGGATTCAGATGATTCAAAGTAATCAGGGCAATGGCGATGGGAAAGAGCACGCCAATGTCGCCGAAGGCCCCGGCCACATCGAGGCGCGTGAGCGGCCAAGATCGGGGCATCGGATAATCGGGTGATCCGGTGATTGGGTGAGCAAATAACGAATTCGACCTGGGTTGTTCTTTATTCACCCCATCTCCCGATCATTGGATCTCCCGATCACCGGATTACCCGATGTTTGTAACACAAGCCCGCTCCTCCTGAGTATAATGCCGCCGATGCGCAAACTTCACGGGTTGTTTTTCGTCATCATCCTTGGCTGGTTGCTGGGCACGGCCTCAGCGATGGGTGGCCAAGATACAACGAATGTCCAGTATCCCCGCGTGCCGCAAGCCTTCATCATGTCGGTGACGGGGAATCACTATCCGGGCATTACGCGAGCGCTTTCCACCAGTGGATTTCAGGTGCGGGAAGTCTCTCCCCAAGGTTACGAATCATCCCAGGGGGTGCGCCCCTCACTGCTGATTATTCCGGAAAAGGAAGGGCAGCAACTTCTTCCCGCGATGGTTCAGGCCGTCCTCCACGACGTTAAAGACGGGATGCCACTGCTTCTGGATGGGTCTTCGCCATTGGCAGAAGAGTTGGGTGTCAATGCCGCCGGAACTCGCTTCGAGATCACCCGGTATCGTTGGGACGATTATGCCGACGAACCCGTGCGCCTGCCCGGCCGGTTGGCTTACGCCCGCGCTCAGGCAAGCCCCACACTTCGCGTGTTGGCTTACGACGCCAGGCACAATGCCCCGCTGGTGGTTTCGGGAAGCCGCGGGCAAGGGCGATTCATTTACAGCGTCATCCCTCTCGAGCCGCAGGAGGGGATGGTTTTCCAATACCTGCCTTTCCTGGCGCAGGCGATTGTCGATGAGTTGCACGTCGCGCCGACGCTCGCCGCGGACAATCTCTGTGTCTATATGGACGTCGGCGGCGAGCCCAAAGTTAATCCGGCGGCGGTGGTGGCGCAACTGAAGAACTGGTCGGTCCGCGAGGTCCATCTGGGGTTTTTTTACGGCTCGGAAAGTTTTTTGGGATTTGTCCCGCGTTTCCTTGCCGCCGCCCATCAGGAAGGGATTGCGGTGTACGCCTGGCTGGAGTATCCGATGGTCAGCCAGGAGTTCTGGGACGAGTACCCACAATGGCGCGAAATAACGGCCAGCGGCCATCCGGCCGTCATGGATTGGCGCCTGCATATGGCGCTGGAAGATCCGGCCTGTTTTCAAGCCGTGGCCGAACTCACCCGGCGCCTGGTGCTGGACTACGACTGGGACGGCGTGGATTTTGCCGAATTGTATTTTGAGGCGGAGCGCGACATCTTCGCACGTCCAAGAGACTTCACGCCCATGCATCCCACGTTCCGGAAAATGTTCCAAGAGCGTTACGGGGTGGACCCGCTCAAGATGTTCGACTCCGATTCGCCAAAGTATGGGCCCAACAACCCCACGCTGCGGAGCGAACTGCAAGAGTTTCGCGTTGAGCTCATCACCCAGTTGACCGAAAAATTCCTCGAAACTTTGGCGAGTTGCCGAACGCAAAAACCCTACTTGCAGACGACGCTCACCTTCATTGACGCCTTGCGCGACCCCACCGTCACCGAGCGGTTCGGCGTTGATCCTGACCGCCTGCTGGCGCTGCAAAAGAAATTCGGCTTCGGCGTCGAAATCGAGGATCCCTACACAGTGTGGAACTCCAGCCCCGACCGCTATCGGGCCATTGGCGAACACTATCGCCCACGTGTCCTGCCGGGCACGCCGTTTTCCCTCGACGTCAACGTCGTGGATAGAATTCCGCGGGGCCGCCCGCTCAACAAACCGCGCGGGCTGGAGCTTTATGAGTTGGTTGCCAACGTTGCCGCGAGCGTGGACTTGATCACGCTTTACGCTTTCAGCACACTCTCACCGGATGATATGCGCCTCGTCCCGCTGGTTCTAGGCGCTCAACAGATGACCGGTGGCTCGCCGGAAGAGGGGACGGTGGTGGCGAAGCACCAGCTCATCTGGCGGACCGATGCGCACGGGAGAACCGTTTACCTCGACGGCCACGAATGGCCGTGCCGGTCCGACTCTCAAGTTCTGATTCCCGCCGGCGCGCACAGCGTCTTGACGCGTCCGCAGGCCGAAGGCGCCGGGCAGACTGCGTTACGCATCGAGAGCTTTAACGGCGCAATCCTCAATGCGGAACAGTCCGGTCAGCGCATACGGCTGACCTATGAATCTCGCGGGCGCTGCTACGTCACGTTGAATCGAACACCCGCCACCGTGCTCTGCGATGGCGCCCCGGGCGTTGAAAGTGTCTTAAGTAAGGGTGGGCGGGTGTGCCTGGTGCTGCCCCAGGGTAAACACACGATCGAAATGGAATAGCAAGCGTGGCACCTCGGACATGCGCGCGGACCTGCCACGCCTGAAGCGGGCTACCGGCCCCTCGCAGTGGGAATCGCCACCGGAGGCCGGCTTCCGATTCCGATCGGAGAGGACCCTGGGAGGGTTGTGAACGTGCATCAGCATTCACTCGCCTCACTGCACCAACGAAGAGCTTGGGTAGCCAAGCGCACGAAAAGTTCAATCACCAGCGAAAGACAGGGGTAAAAAAGATGAGAAGATTTACGTGGAAAGTTTCGACGGCTTGTCTCCTGGGAGCCACCGCCTCGATTCTCGTATTCGCCCTGTGCGGCCTAGCCCAGGGGAGCGCTCCACCTCCGCCGAGCACACGCCCCAATCCGCTTCCGCTCTCCGGTAGAAACGGGCAGGGCGGCGGAGTGGTTGCCACCGAATCGCCGGTTCCCAGCACCACCACCAGCGTGAACACCTTGAATCCGACCGTTTCCGTGTCAGGTGCTTACAGCGGAAGCACCAACAGCACGGCGGCGATTCCGTTTTCGGGAAAGCTATCGCTGGCGGAAGCGATCCGGCGCGGCCTCGCCTACAACCTCGGCGCCGTAGGGATGACCCAAGCCCTCAGGCAAGTGCGTGGTCAGGCGAAAACGGCCCGCAGCGGACTGCTGCCGAACGTCAGCGCCGATGTGAATGATACGGAGGAGACGTTTAATCTGCGATCCATCGGTTTCAGCTTCAATATCCCCGGGTTCACGCTGCCCACCATCGTCGGACCTTTCAATGTTATGGATGTGCGCGCGCGGCTCTCGCAGAGCATCGCCGATTTCACGGCGATCAACAATTATCGTTCCGCCCGGGAGCTCGAGCGCGCCAGTAACCTTTCCGCCCAGGATGCGCAGGATTTGGTGGTTCTGGCGGTGGCCGGCTCCTATCTACAGGTGATTGCCGCCCGCGCGCGGGTGGAGGCGGCGCGCGCCCAACTCACGACGGCCAACACCCTCTATCAGCAGGACATCGGGCGCCTGAAGTTTGGCCAGATCGCCCAGATCGACGTCAATCGCAGCCGCGTCGAGGTGTTGCTGGATCAGGAGCGCCTGATTACACTGCAAAATGACCTCGCCAAGCAGAAGATTGTCCTGGCCCGATTGACGGGCTTGCCCCCCAATGATCAGTTTGAAATCTCGAACTCCGTCCCCTATACCCCCGCCCCGCCCATCCATCTGGAAGACGCCATCCTGCAGGCTCAGAACCAGCGCGCCGACCTCAAAGCCGCAGAGGCTCAGGTGAGTGCGGCGGAGCGGGCGCTGGCCGCGGCGCGTGCCGAGCGGCTTCCTTCCGGCTCGGTCAGCGCCGACTATGGGGGCATTGGCTCGCCTGGGCAGTTGCGCCCCACCTATACCGTCGCGGCCACACTGAGAGTGCCGATCTGGAACGGAGGCCGCACGGCCGGAGATATCGAGCAGGCGCAGGCCGCCCTGGCACAGCGCCGCGCGGAACTCGAAGACGCCAGAAGCCAGGTGGAAAGTGAGGTGCGTAATGCCTATCTGGACGTGGTGGCTGCCGCCAATCAGGTGGAGGTGGCACAGCAGAATCTCGACGTCAACCGCGAAACCCTCGGCCAGACGCGCATTAAATTCGAGACCGGGGTAAGCACTAACGCTGACGTCGTCCAATCGCAGGAGGCGGTCTCCAGCGCGCAACTCGATTATATCGACAGCATCTTCGCTCACAACCTGGCGAAATTGAGCCTGGCCCGGGCTCTGGGAGGCGCCGCCGATAAATTAACCCAGTTCCTCAACGTACAATGAGTGCGTGCGCGCAGGACGAGTCCGAATAGGCGGGCCGGTCCACTCCTGGTTGGGCGGACACTCCGTGTTCGGCGGAAGAGAGACATCATGAGCCTTGGGACCACGTTGCTGAAACAGTGCAGCAAGCCGAGCGGCTGGCTCGGCAGAATAAATCTCTGGAGTATGAATCGCCGTCATTCCCAAGTGACGGAATGGGGATTGACGCATGTGGCGATTCAGAAGCGCGACACGATTCTCGATGTGGGCTGTGGTGGTGGAAGGACCGTCGCCAGGTTGGCCGCGCTGGCCACCGAGGGGAAAACGTATGGCGTCGATTACTCGGAAACCAGTGTGGCCGCGTCGCGAAGGGCAAATCGTGAAGGGATAGCGGCGGGCCGCGTCGAAATCCTGCCCGGCTCCGTATCGCGCCTGCCCTTCCCGGATCAGATTTTCGATCTGGTCACCGCCGTGGAAACTCATTACTACTGGCCTGACTTGATCACCGATATGCAGGAGGTTCTGCGCGTATTGAAACCGGGCGGGACGCTCATCATCATTGCGGAAGCATACAAGGGTGGTAAATACGATCAACTGCTCCGGCGACTCGAAAAACTGCGTGGGGTGATAAATTATGCCCACCTGAGCGTCAGCGAACACCACGATCTGTTCTCCAAGGCCGGCTATTCCGATGTTCAGGTGTTCGAGGAGTACGAAAAAGGCTGGATCTGTGCCACAGGGAAAAGACGCGAATAGACAGAACTCACGCCACCGGGCCTTCCAGCAGGATCAAACGCAGTTCCTCTGCAAAGCGAAGCGCAGCACGCAAATTTCACGGAAAAATCGACGTGTCCAATCTACTTCCCAAGAAGCCGGAAGAACTCGAGATTGGTCAGACCGGCTTGACGGACGATGGATTTGACAATGTGTTTTGGCAAGTCGAAGCGTTCGTGATAGGGCACGGTAATTCGTCCGGGCCTTTGGGGATGCTTGAGATGAACGTGCGAGCCGCTGGTTTCGTGAATGTAGAAGCCAGCCCTCTCCAGGGCGCAGACCACCTCACGGGGTTTGAGATTTGCGAGTTTGGGCGCCATGGCCTAAACGGTGACTCTTAGTTCTTCGCTGATGGGTTGCTGGGGGGCAAACGGGTCCTTGGGAATCTCTTCGCCATCTTTCAATAAGGCCCGAAGGTGGCACCGAATAGCATCTTCCGCCATCTCACGCGCCTCCACAATCGTCCGGCCGTAGGTCACAATTCCCGGCAATGCGGGAACGATGACCTGGTAACCGCCTTCTAAGAGCCGTTCATAGATGACGGTGTAGCCGTGTTGAGCCGAGACGAGTTGCTTGCGAATTTTGGACTGCCGTCGCGCCATAGGCTTGGGACCTCTTCACTCGCATTCTAGCACGATGAGTAAGCCTGACGCGGACCTGTTTTGTAGGTCCGCGGTTCTTCCCGCATTGGCAAACAATAGCCGCGGGCCTACAAAACAGGTCCGCGCTCCACCTGCTACCCACCGGATATGACACTCCGGAAAGTGCCACACGGTCGCTGTCCCTTCATCTCGGCGAGGAGTAACCTGTTGCTCAAATGACAAACGCAAAAGCGGCTAATCGATGGTTATTCGCGGCGCGGGTCATCACCGCCCTCTGTGGACTAACGTTGTTGGCAGTGTTCTTTGCAGCCCGCAGAAATAGCGAAACGGGAGAGATTTATGCTTGGGCGGCGACACCATACATCTTGCTGTTTACCCTTCTCTGTGTTCGTCGAATGGCTAGAGTCACCTTGGGAATAATCCTGATGTTAGCATCCACTGCGCTCTTTCTCGGCCTCCTTCTTTTCCTGTTGGCGGAGTTTGCGGCGTCTGAGGGAGGGGCTTGGGTTCAGATCCGTGAGATCCTTGTCTCTGCAGTGCTCATTACCGCATCTCAGGCGACGCTCTTTTTAGCAGCTGCGAAGTGGTTTGAACACAAATGTGGCACAAAGACCGCTGACACGCTGGTATTGATCGGTTGCGCGATCTTCGGAGTTCGCTTCGGAATCGTTTCTTGGTTGGCCTGGAAATGATCTGAACCTACCCACTGCACTTGAAGTCACAAATTGTGACTTCAAGTTTGAGGTGCGGAAAGGCGCCCGCCAACGAACCTGCCGACCTCCAGACCAGCGCTGCATGACGTTGACCAAACCGTTCCCGCTTGACGGCGAAGAAGTCTTTTGTGACACAGCCACTCCTGGCTGTGTCTGCACCGGCAGGAGTGCCGGTGCCACTTTTCGCGGGTGGGGACACCCACGCTACAACCCTCCGTCGGCGCGGGCAAGCCGCCATTTGGCGGGGTAAACCCGCCGCTACGACTTCTCAAAAACAAAAAGGGCGGGCACTAGGCCCGCCCCTTTCACTCAATCCCGACGCTGGAATTCCAAACGGCCGGCGAAATGCCGACTCTAGGTGATATTCACCAACCCCTCGCCCGCGCTTTTGGTGAGTGGCACGGAGTACTGCTTCTCAATTTTCTCGCGGAAGCAGGGGCCGGAGTTGTACGTGCAGAAGGGATACACCAGACCATTGGGCGCGGTGTAGTGAATCACGCAGCGCTTGACGCGGTTGATGTCGTAATTGTAAGCGTCCATGAAGTGCATCCCGGCAACGAGCAACGTCTTGTAGGTGAACGTGCCGTCGCCCTGGCCGCGGCCGTGGCTGTGGTCGGTCATGCCCTGGAGGGTATTCAGGAAGCGCTCAAAAGTGAGGCCGGGGGGCGCGAATTGCGGCTTGAAATGCTTGCGCAGGGAATTCCAGGCGCTGACTTTGGAGAAGAGTTTTACCCGCGCCCCCTCAGCTTTACGCGCCAGGAGGTCGATATCCCGCAGCATGGCGCCGACGTCGAAAAAGCGGGTGATGGGCACGGCCTTCTTCGATACCGGATCAACGTAAAGGTAAGTGCCCATGGCGCAATGCGGGTGGGAAGTCAGGTTGGGCCGCTGGAAGTTCTGGAGCGCGGAAAGCAATTTCGAGAACGGCGAGGTGCAGGAGAGCGGAAACCAGTCGTTGTAAGTGTCCGTGATGCCGGTCTGCTCTGAGATGCAGTGCGCCAGGTCGGACTGGGTGAAGCGTTTGGCCATGAGGTCGCGGCGGTTGATGCGTCCGGTGAAGGCCACGGGCTGGAAGCTGAAGCCACTGACGCAATCGATGTTGTCGATGGCGAAGCGCACCATGTCTCCCAGTTGATGGTCGTTCACGCCCTTGACGATGGTGGGGACAAAGACAATCTTCAGGCCCGCCTGGCGGCAGTTCTGGATGGCGGCGAGCTTGGTTTCCATCAGGCGCTGGCCGCGCGTGCGCAAATAGATGTCGTCATTGAGCCCGTCAAATTGCAGGTAGAGCGTGTGCAGGCCCGCTTCCTTGGCGGCTTGCGCGAACTCCCGATCCGCGAAGCAGATTCCGTTGGTGGCTGCCTGAATGTGCGTGAAGCCGAGCTCGGTGGCCTTGCGCAAAACGTCCAGAAAACGCGGGTAAAGCGTGGGCTCGCCGCCGGAAAATTGCACCACGCGGTTGGGGACGGGCCGCTGCGCGCGCAGGCCTTCGAGCATGGCGGTGACCTGCTCAAAGGAAGGCTCGTAGAGATAGCCCGCCACGTTGGCGTTGGCAAAACAGACCGGGCAGGTCAGGTTGCAGCGATTCGTCAGGTCCACGTTGGAAAGAACCGTGTGCGAAGTGTGCAGCGCGCAGAGCCCGCAGTCGTCCGGACAGCGCGTGGCGTCGGGGAGGGCGGGGTTCTCCAGGCCGCGATTGTCGCCGAATTCCCATTGCTCCATTTTGAGATACAGGCGCGCGTCGGAATAAATCTTGTCGCGAAATTCGCCGTGCGCGACGCAGGTCTTTTCCATGTAAACCGCGCCGTCCTCTTCGAACAGCCGCGCATCAATCACCTGCAAACATTCCGGGCAGATGGATTGCGTCGTCTTTGGCAAACCCTTCTCGACGGGCTCGATGCGTGCGCCGGTGAAAGTGGTTTTGGGCTGAATGATCTCGAAATCGTTGCGGCGGCGGCGAGGTGGGGCGGGCGGAGCAATCGTGAGAGTGGCCACATTTCCTCCTGAGGAAGGCAAATCAATTTCGGGAGCGCAAGTCGTCCCCTCGCAGATGCTTGACAGCGCGAGGGACACTCCCGGATGAAGTATTAAGAAACAGCTTCAAAGCGCGGATTAGAGCATTTGGTTGAGCGGAGATGAAACCACAAATCTTTGGACGGCGAAAATGGGGCATCGAAAGGTGAGAAACGCGGGTCGAGCAACAAGTGACAAAATGTTCATTCTAAAAGACTTATAGACATTTTGTCCGAAACGAATTAACGACCCGCTGCAAGCAATATTGACTTTTAGTGGGCATTAATGCTTTGTCAACCTTAAATTTGGCAGGTCAGGGCAACGGCCGCGACTTTTACTTTCGGAAAAGGTTTTCGAAAGCGGCGCGAGCATCCAGCGGCTTGGCGGTGGAAGTTTCGCGCTCGATCGTGGTGCGCGGCGAGTAGAAGTTGCACTGGTTGCGGGAATCCTTCTTGGGGATGCGGGCACTCACCGGCTGCGTGCATTCGAAGCGGCTCGCCGAATCAAAAAACGAGCACTGCTTGCAACTGTGCAGCTCGGCATTGCACCGCGGACATTTGCCGGTGAAATCAATCCCCGTCGGCAACAAGGTTGCGCAGGCCGCGCAGCGCACCACTTCGCGCTTGCCGGGGAGGTTGGGCGTCTTCGGGCCGAAGCTTTCGGTTTTCTTCGCGGGTGGACGTTCGGTGCGTTCACGTTCGCGTTCGCCGCCCGAGTCCATGTATCCCCGCTGTTTATACTTCCTGTCCATCCGCACTCCTTTTAATTGGACGGTTTGCTGGTTCAGTCGCTGGATTGCTGATGTCTCCATCATACGCTGCCCCAGCAGTTCGCGCCACCAGTAAAAAAATAATCGCGGGAGCAGGGCCGCAGGGTGCGCTGCGCATCCCGGTGCCGCCGATGTTGCTTGACAGGCAAGCGAGTTCCGATATGCTGTGATGCCTCTGAGCCCCCGAGAGGAGATCTGTGCCGGCTTCGGAAGCATCGCTCGCCATCCTGCCCATGCGGGAAGCAACCATTTCCAACGCCCACCGTTGGACCATCATCGCATTGCTGTTCGTCAGCTCCGTCATCAACTACGTGCACCGCGCCGCAGTTTCTGTGGCGCTGCCGATGATTTCGCGTGACCTGAAAATCAGCCCGCTGCAAAAGGGATGGCTGCTGTGGTCGTTCTTCGTTTCCTACGCGTTGATGCAAATTCCCGTGGGCCGGCTGGTTGACCGCTTCAACTTGCGCTGGCTGGTGGCGGGAATGTTCTCCCTCTGGTGCCTGAGTTGCGGTTTGATGGGCCTCGCGGGCAGCCTGGCCACGCTTGTCGCTCTGCGCATTTCGCTGGGCATTGGTGAATCCATCTATCTTCCCGGCGGAAACAAAATTGTTGGTTCCCTGTTTGCCCCGGCGGAGCGCGGCCTGCCTGCGGGCCTCTTCGATTGCGGCGCGCGCGTTGGGCTGGCCGTCGGAGCGCCGCTGGTGGCTTGGCTGATTTCCGGATTCGGTTGGCGATGGATGACCACCATCATCGGTTTTGCCGCCTTGCTTTGGCTGCTTCCCTGGCTGATTACCTTTCCTTCAAAGATTCCCAGCGCCCGGCCTGCTTCGCCCGCACAAGATTCTCCCCTCTCGTTCCCGCTCAAGCGGCGCTTTACCTTTAACCGCAATTTATTCGGGCTATGTCTGGGATATTTCAGCTACGGATACTTCTGGTATCTGCTGGTGACGTGGTTGCCCGATTATCTGATGCAAGTGCGCCACCTGCCCGTCGTGAAGGCCGGTTTCTACGCCGCGCTGCCCTTCCTGATTTTTGCCGCGAGCGAGCCCCTGGGTGGCTGGATCGTGGATCGCCTGATCCATCGCGGCTGGAACGAAACCCTGACGCACAAAGGCCTTCTCACCGTGTCGTTCGCGATGGGCCTGCTGCTGATTCCGGCGACGATGGTGGACCATGCATCAACCGCGCTGTTCTTTCTGTGCGGAGCCTCACTGGCGGGCCTTTCAGCAGGGACCATGCTCGTCATCTTGCAACAGTGCGCGCCGCCCAAAAAGATTGGCGCCTGGACGGGCATCCAGAATTTTGCCGGAAACCTGGGAGGGATTTCCGCGCTGGTCACCGGTTTCCTGATTGGACGCACGGGTTCATACTTGCCGGGATTTGCGCTGGGTCCGGTAATTCTCGTGTCCGGACTCCTGGCATACTGGTTTATCGTAGGCGAAATACGCCCGCCACAAGACCCAAGAAGGCAGTAGGCAGTCGGCAGTAGGCAGAAAACAAAAAGCGGCAGTTTCGGGCAGACGCAACAGTCGCGCCACAGGGTTTATCTGCTATCTTCAGGTTCGATCACGCCCTCATGGAGGAGAACGCATGGAATGGAAAAATGACGCCGAGTTGTTTGAGTTGCTGCGGAAGCAACTCTACACCGCCATAGTGGGAGATGTGCTCGACGCCTTCGGGCAGCGCCGGCACTTTCTCCCACCCCAGTGCCGGCCCCTTCGTCCGGACATGGTGGTAGCGGGCCGCGCCATGACCGTCCTGGAAGTCGACGTCTCCGAGGAGCCGGAGCAACCCTTTGGGTTGATGTTTGAAGCGCTCGATTCCCTCCGGTCCCATGAAGTCTACGTCGCGGCGGGAGGATCGCCGAGCTATGCGCAGTGGGGGGAACTGATGTCCACAGCCGCCCGCGCGCGCGGGGCCACCGGCGCCGTGCTGGCCGGGATGAGCCGCGACACGCGCGGCATTCTCGTCATCGATTTCCCCGTGTTCAGCTACGGGTGTTACGCTCAGGACCAGCGCGGCCGCGGGCAAGTGATTGCCCACCACGTCCCACTGGAAATCGAGGGCGTCCACGTGCGACCGGGCGACATCATCTTTGGCGATATCGACGGCGTCCTGGTGGTGCCGCGGGAAATGGAGGCGGACGTCATCACCGCCGCGCTGGAAAAATCGCGCCAGGAAAAGACCGCCCTCAAAGACCTGGCCGCCGGCCGCCTGGCTGTTGATGTCTTCAAGTCCTACGGAATCTTTTGAAAGGCAGCAGCGAACCAACGACCATAGCCAATCCCGCCAGCGCAAAGGAGCCCAGCCCGGCGTAGCTGGCGGGGACGTGGAAGAAGAAGAAAGCCACGGCGCCGGCGGCTCCCGTGATCATGGCGCAATAGCCGCCCAGGGTATTGGCACGCTTCCAAAAGAGTCCGCCCACCACGGCGGCAAACGCTCCCCCCAGAAAAATCGACGCCGTGATGTTGAGGTAAAAGTAAGTGGGGCCCGGCAGCGTGTACCAGATTCCCCAGAAGAGCACAAACAGGCTGACAAACAGATTGGTGAGGCGGTTCAGCAGCACCTGCCTCGCGGCGCTGAGGGGTGTCTTGCGCAAGGGATGAATGATGTCCTGGGCAATGATCGAGCTCCAGCCTAAAAGATACGAGCTGTTCACGGACATGGTGGCCGCCAGCATGCCGGAGACCACCAGTCCCAAAATGCCGATAGGCAGAATTCGTGTGAGCATGAGGGGCATGGCTTCCAGCGAATTCACTTTCGGCCCCAGCATGGCCAGGGCGGCGATTCCCCACAACATGGGCATCATCCCGCGACCGAGATAGATGAAACCCGTCCAGGAAAACACCTTGCGGCTGGTCTCCGGATCGCGCGCGGAAAAGGTGCGCATGGCGGTGGTTTGCCAGCAGGTGTCCACCGCCATCCAAAGGAGAATCTGAAAGATGATGTAGGCCCACCCGTACTGCGCGTTGGTGAAGGGATTAAAGCCCTGCGACCCCATCGTGGCGTACACGGTGTCGCGCATATGCCCCCAGCCGGTCACCTGGATCGAATAAACCGTGATCAAGATGGTGCCGAGACTCAGAGCGATGAACTGGAGGAAGTCGGTGATGACAATGGAAACCATGCCGCCCAGAACCGTGTACACAAGCTCCAGAAGAAGGATGGCGGTCATGGTGGCCTTCAAATGACTCAGGGGGATGCCGGCGATGATGGCCAGAAAGGTTCCTTCAACTTTCAGGAACACTCCCATGTTCAGGATGCCTCCCGTCGCCACCAGGATTCCGGTGAGCACGCGGAGATTCCTGCTGTATTGCACCTCAAAGAATTCCGGGATGGTCATCAGGCCCATGGCGCGCAGCCTGCGCACGATGAATCCCGTCTGGCCAATGAAGATCATCACCGCCCCGGCGATCAGGCCATTGACGAAGGACGCGAAGCCGGTTTTGTAACCCAACTCGGCGTAGTACATGAAGGTGATGGTGCCGATTTCCGTCGCGGCCAGCGTGGCCACGCCGATGAAAGTACCCAGTTGGCGGCCCGCCACCAAAAAATCGGAGAGCCCGGAAACGTACTTCTTCCCGTAAAGACCCGCGGCCATCGTGCCCGCCAGGTAGACAATGACAATGATCCAGTCCACAAGATGAAAATGCACAAAACCTCAATATTCCCGGTGTAGGGGGACGGCTTGCCGTCCCCTCGATGTTAATTGCGCCCGAACGACAGGGTAGGGCAAGCCCTACCCCTACGAAACGCCCGCGAACTTCGCTAGCAATTTCTTGACCGTGGGGATGACTTCCTCCGGGTCAGCTTGCCGATCGACCAGGGGGAAGCCTTCCGCCACCCATTTGTTTTCGATGGCGTCGTACTGCTGGTCGAGTTCAGCGGCGTCATAAAGGCGGCGCTGATTCATGGCCAGAGAATCGCGCAGTAAGGCGATGTAGGCGCTCACGCGCGGGTGGTAGTAGCCCTGCACCAGCTCGTAGTAATCGCGGCAGGCATAGTCACGAATCACCCCGGCCCAGAGGGTCAGGATGTCGCGCGCGCGCATGTCCACATCCGCGGGAGCGCCCGGCAGCGTGCGGGCCTGGCGAATCCACGGACTGATCCAGTAAAAGTCATCGTGGCTCAAGAGTTCTTCAATCGAGCTGAGGAGGGATTCCAGCAGCGCGGCTTCGCGCTCGAAGGCGGTCTTGTCCAAATCGGAATGTGCCTCCTGCATTTTGATCAGGTGCACGCCAAACAGTTCGGCCAGATACTGGCGGGCAATGTCGTTCAGGTCATGCCGGTAGAGCGGTTGGCCTTTCAGAGTCGGCGCAGCCGCCAGCGCGTGCTCCAGCGCCTTGCGCAGGTGGGGGATGAAATGCTCCCGGTAGCTTTCCATCTGGTGGAGGTTGCCGGGGAGTCGATTGAGCCGATGCCAGTAAGCCGGCTGCGTTTGATCATCCGAGCCATAAACGCTGGCCAGAAGCTCATCCAGCGCCGCCACCATGGCGGGCGCGGCGCTCTCGCCGTAACGCTGGCGCGCGTAATCGTGCCGGTAAGAACGCAGACCAACTTCCTTGGGGTTCCAGCCCAGGCGACAGAGAAAGTCGTAATAGAAATAATTGTGGCGAATGGTTTCTTCGTTGGGATAGAAGCCCACACATTGTTTGGCGTTGGGGTCATCAACTACGGCGTGAACCTGCTTTTCAATCATCGACATGCTGCCGTGCATCTGCGAGAGGCCGCCGAAGGCATACACAGCGCCGAAATGCCACGGGCGGCCCTGGAAGTATTCCGTGCGCTTGTACTCAGGCAGCATCTCAGCGAATTGATCGAGCACCCGCACACGGTCTGCGGGCAGGCGTTCCAGACTTTCCTTCATAAGTTGGGGCGACCAATCGTGCGGTGCTGCGAGGTAAGTCCAGGCGGAAAACACCCCGATGCCCTTCGGGTCCACTGCGTCCACGACCTTGAAATTCGCGGGCTGGATTTCCCGGCGCACCTCCCGTTGAAGTTCTTCCGACCCTACGATGTCACACTCCAAATAATTCTCCAGCCAGTAGAGGTGGTCATTGCCGTAAAGCGCCGTGTACTCCTCCAGAAAGGCTTTGCCCACCTCGTGGTATTCCGGGCTCAGCGGATGGAGGTAGCGCTGCCTGGGCAGGTGGTTCCAGGAAAGCTCGAAGGTGTGCGCCTCCGGGTGCGCGGCCGCATATTCGGGCGGCACAATGCCGGGCACAGCCGGCGCCAGCGTCCGCATGCCCCGCTCGTGAATGTATTTGATGATTTCCTGGGTCAGGGCGCTTTGGCCCTCCTGCCACGCGTCGGAGTTGGGCCCGCGCACGCCGTATTTGATGGGTGCAAAAATTTCATAGGGCGGGCCGGACCAGGAACTATCCGCGATCTCCACGCCGAACCGCTTCCAAACCTTCTTCCACACCACGTCCTCGCCGGGGGTATCCCAAAGGCTGAGGATATTGAACCGCGCCTTGAGCGCCCAATCCAGGTACTTCTTCCAGTCCTTCCATTCCCACCAGGGAGCGGAGTACCAGTAGAGCGTCAGGTTCATGCACATGCGCTCGCGGAAATAAGGTTTGGCGGTGATGTTGACACCCTTTGTTTGTAAAGTCTCGCGGCGCGGCACGTGGTCGCCATCCCAGTAAGACCCACAACCGCAATACTGCTCGAGGTAATGATAGACTGCGTAAAGCGTGGCGATCCCCGTTCCACCCAGAAATACCACCTGGGTTTTGCCGCCGGAGTCGAGGGCGCGGACCACGTAGGCCTCAGGATTCCGATGGACGGGATCCTCAAGTTGCCCCTGAGCGATCAACTTTTGGATCGCCGAGGTGCGCCCCACGAGGAATTGGATGGGGCCAAGAACGCCGCTTGCTGTCGAGGCGTCGGAGACGATTCCGGGATGGACATTGGTCATGCGTCGCACGAAGCTCTGGAGCTCTTGCGCCGCCACCGCCTCCGCCGAATCCTGGGAGTTGAAAACGATGGTGACGTCCTGCGGCCGGATTCCCGGAGAAGCGTTCGCGGCGCCGGCCTGTACCCCCCACGCGGGAACGGGAATCAGGGGGGAAAGAGTGGCGGCGAGAAAATTCCTTCTGCGCATGAGCTCCTCCTCGCGAAACAAATCAAACCACCAGCGGTGGCGCGGCCCGGCGCCACGCACTTACCGGGCGGACGATGATCGGCGCAAAGACTATAAAGCAGGATTGAGGAAAGCAAGCTGAAATTCGCTCCTTTAATGACATTTTGTCTCGACGCTCGAATTTCAAGCTGTAGCCTCTTTTTTTGCTTGACAAAGCTAGGCAACGCGATATACTTAACCCCTAGCCAGGGCTTCGTTGCCACCGCCCCTGGGAGGTTTCCATGCTGTGGGTTGAAAATCCGGAAAAAGCGCAAATGAATTTGGCTGCCCCAGGGCGCAGTGGGGGGCGCCGCCTCGGCATTCTCAAGGGACACAGATAAAGATGTTAAAAATGAAGGTTGCTCCTCAGAGTTTATTGAAAACAAAGGGGCAAAAAAAGTGCTCCTCAGAGTTTACAGAAAACAAACGAGTTATACTGTTTTCCCTATGACTTCATGATACGCAAGGACTTAGCGCTTATTTTCACCGCGGTTTGGCAATCCAGCGGGGCGTGCTTTCACCTGGAGTCAGCCCCCGAATCGCTGCCAAGAGTTGCGGACTTACTCGCCAAGTCTGCGGGGCCGCGGGCGCAATGCTCATAGCCGCGCACCGCAACTTATCGCTGGCCTTCCCGCAGTGAATTAGCGAGAATGATGCCGACGCGGATCGTCGCCCCGCGCGCCATCCGAGTCAGCAAGGGACAAGCCGAGGGAGTGAGGTCACCACCATGGGTTTCTGGTATTACTTCTGGACGATCAACTTCATCGTGGCGGGAGGAGCCTTCGTCCTGATCACGGTGATCGTTCTGGTGCGCGGCACCCACGACCTTCGCAGCATGTTCGCGCGATTGAAGGAAAGCGGCGCCGCGCGCGAATTGGGCGCACCTCCGGCAACCCCCAAACCCTAGCCACTCTTTCCTCGGGAGAATCGTATGTCCACCTCCCCTGTCCTGCCAACGGTCATCGACTTTGGGCGCGAAATCTGCGGCGATCTTGCCGCCGCGGAGGCGCGCGAGTGGCTGGTAACGAACGGCACGGGAGGGTTTGCCTGCGGCACGGTGGCAGGCACACTTACCCGCCGCTACCACGGCTTACTGGTGGCCGCTCTCCCGCCCCCATGGCACCGCACTCTCCTGGTTTCCAAGATTGATGAGGTGGTGGAATACGACGGTCAAACATACGCTCTCGGCGCCAACCGCTGGGCAGGTGGCGCCATTGATCCGAACGGCCATCTGCACATCGAACGCTTTCGCTTGGAAGGCACAACCCCGGTGTGGACCTTTGCCTGTGCGGACGCGTTGCTCGAGAAGCGCATCTGGATGGAGCACGGCGCCAACACCACTTATGTGCAGTACACCGTGATGCGCGCTACTCGCCCGCTAAGATTGGCGGCCAAGATCCTGGTGAATTTCCGGGGTTACCACTGCTTGACGAACAACCCGGAAGTGCACATGGACGTACAATCCATCGACCGCGGCCTGCGCGTGCAAGCCTACGCGGAAGCGCCGCCCTTCTATCTGCGCAGCGCCGAAGCCGCTGCTGAACCAGCGCACACGTGGAATCGCCATTACGAGTTGGCGGCGGAGAATGCGCGCGGGCTCGACCATCAGGAAGACCATCTGCACGCCGGGACCTTTAACGCCGAGCTAAGAACTGGCGAGTCCGTGACCCTCGTCGCCAGCACGGAGTCAACCGCCAGCCTGGATGGGGCGACGGCCCTGCGCGCGCGAAACTCTCGCGAGCGCGGGCTCCTGGAAGGGTGCGCACAATTACATCCCCGGATGATGGAATGGCCCGCGTGGGTCAAGCACTTGATTCTCGCCGCGGACCAGTTCGTCATCGCGCGCCCGCTCGCCGATGGTATCGAAGGGGCGTCCGTGATCGCCGGATACCCCTGGTTCGGCGATTGGGGCCGCGACACTATGATCGCGCTGCCGGGGCTGCTGCTGGCCACCGGCCGTGCGGAAGTTGCCGCCGACGTGTTGTGCACGTATGCACGGTTTGTGGATCGCGGGATGCTGCCCAATCGCTTTCCCGATGCCGGTGAGGCTCCCGAGTACAATAGCGTGGACGCCGCGCTCTGGTTCATCGAGGCAATACGGCAGCACTACGCCGCCACGCACGATCTTTCCCTGGTGCGCGAGCTCTTTCCCGCCATGGCGCAGATCATCGAGGAGTATACGCGCGGAACCCGCTACGGCATCCACGTGGATTCCACCGATGGGCTGCTCTACGCGGGCGAACCCGGCGTGCAAGTTACCTGGATGGATGCCAAGATCGGCGATTGGGTGGTGACGCCGCGCATGGGCAAACCGGTGGAGGTGAATGCCCTCTGGGTGAACGCGCTCGCGACCCTGGAGAAATTCGCGGAAGCGCTGGAAGGTTCCGCGGCCTCGTATGCGGATCTCGCCGCGCGGGCCCGCCAGGGATTTCAGCGCTTTTGGAACGCAGGCGCGAACTGTTGCTTCGATGTGATCGATGGGCCGGAAGGGAACGACGCCTCCGTGCGGCCGGCCCAGCTTCTAGCCGTATCGCTGGAGGAGAGCCCGCTTACCGCGGAGCAGCGGCGGGCCGTGGTGGATACTTGCGCCCACGAACTGCTGACGTCTTTCGGCCTGCGCAGCCTTTCGCCACACGCTCCGCAATACTGCGGTACCTACGGCGGAGACGCGCGTCGCCGCGATGCTGCCTATCATCAGGGGACCGCCTGGGGTTGGCTGATCGGCCCCTTCATTCACGCCTTTCTCCGCGTTACGCACGATCCCGAGCAGGCTCTCACCTTCCTCGCGCCCTTCGAAAATCACCTGAAGATTCACGGCCTGGGGACCGCCAGCGAGATCTTCGACGGCAACGCGCCCTTCGCCCCGCAAGGCTGCTTTGCGCAAGCGTGGACCGTGGCCGAGGTGCTCCGCGCGTGGGTGAGGATCGGGGGATGGGACACGGGATACGGGCCACAGGGTTAGGGATTCTGTATATTCCTGATTCCGAATATCGGACCAGGCATGATTGGTCCTTGCAGCTTGCGAAATAACCTACGCGATTACCGGATGGCCCGATGATAAAAACAGTAACAGGTGACGAGTGGCAAGCAAAATTACAGATTTCAGGTTTTCTCGATCGCAAATGCAAGATCTGAGATCCAAGATGATTCGATGACCCGATGGCCCGATGGCCCGATCCACTTGCACTTGTATTCCTGAGTGGTACAATCTCCTCAGGACTCGTCCCCCCCGCCGATGGTGTATTCCTGTGCGCATTTGTAATGGAGGTGTGCTGGTAGGATCGTTATCCTTGCGAGCACAATAATACGATGGACAACAAAGAAGGCAGGAGAGAGTTGGTCAGCAAAGGTGTGATGGGGCTCCTCGTGGGGCTGGCACTGATGGCGGCGGGTATCTGGGCGGGCCGCCAACTTCACATTGTGTGGAACATTTGGCCGAGCACGGATGGCGTGGTGGTGCGCGGCACGGTGCAAGAGACCTTGCAGGTTCCCTACGCCAAGGGTGGAATGCCGGTTCACCGCTACACACCGATGATTGAATTTCGCTACACGGTGAGCGGCAAGGATTACACCACCGAGGCTCCCTCGGTTTACACCGCCGATACTTACCAGAAGGCCGCGGCGAATCTGGTGGGGATGTACGCGCCGGGGACGCATCACCCCCTTCGCTACAATCCCCGCGACCCGCGCGACATTCGTTTCGGCATCATCCAGTTTGGCCCGCTGGCATTTGCGTTCGTGCTCCTGATCGGGGGGGCGGCGCTTTCGGGAGTAGGGTTGAACTCGCTGGTGACGGCATACTCGCCACGCGCGGAGCTTGCACCGGCGAAGGAGCAGGGGATCCCGGCCACCGTGCTGCCCTTCCCAGACCAGGCAAGGCAGGAGCCTTCGGCAGCCACGCTTCGTTGCCCAGCCTGCGGAAGGCCGGTGGAGGTAACTGCGGACACCTGCCCCAACTGCCTGAAGTCCCTGCGCGCGGCGTGAGGGCATCGGACTTCGTAAACGGGCGGATCCCTCAGCGCGGAAGCCCTCTGCCGACCGCTCGAGCAGGATATCCCGGCCTGGGAAAGAATCCTACTAGTTCCGGGCGGGGGCTGAAGCTTGGTTGATGGCGTCGATCAGGTCATCGGCGCCACCGGCACCACGGATTTCCTTCAAGTCGTCCGGGGTGGGGACGAACTTGATGCCGCGCTCCTTCACCAGATCGGCCACTCGCGCGCTGGGCACATCACCTTGTAACAAGCCGAGGATCTCACTCTTGGCCAGTCCCCGGGAGTTGCTGGGCTGGAGGGGCGGTGCTTTGGGCAATGAGGAGGTGAGGCGAGCAACAAAGACCACCTTGGCCTGGCCGTGGGCTCTATTGACGGCGCTCACCTCAAAGCGGTTTTCGCCGAGTTGAAGAGCCAAGGGGTCAGACCGGAATTGGGCTGCCTGCGCGCTGGTGGGGCGCATGGTGACTGTCTTTCCGTTGATGGTGACCACAGGAATGCCCGAGGCGTCCATCACTACGCCACGGATGGTAAGGGGAGAACTGGCAACTTCCACGGTTTGCCCCTCGCCGGCGGCGGAGGGCTCAATCAAGACAATCGTCGGCGGGACAGCGGGTGCGGGTTGCGTCACGGTTACGAAAACGCTGGCCGCCTTCGTCCCCGCCGGGCCGGTAGCCGTCAGGGTGTAATTTGTGGAGCTCTCCGGCACCAGCGACATTCCCCCCGCTGCTGCCACTCGGCCGACGCCGGGTTCAAGATCGAGGCTGGTGGCGTTGCTGGAATTCCAGACCAGCGTAACAGGGTGGCCCTTTTCCACAGACATGGATTCAGCGTGCAAGCTGACGTCCAGGGTGGCAGGGGCGGGAGGCTTTACCTCCGCCAAAACGGCATCGAAGTTCTGCATGCCGCGTTGGACCGCCATTGTCCCGGCCATGTCTCTCTGCGAAAACTCCTTGAAAGCGCGCGGCCTTCCCGCGACATCCCCCCAGAAGTCTTGTGGCAAGTAAATCAGCAGTGGCTTTCTACCGCCAAAGGCGATACGCAGGAAGCTCCCTTCGAGCAAGCGGATTTCCTGGATTTCGCTCGAGCGGACTTCGAACCCCTCGCTGCCCGTTGATTCCGCCGGGGCAACCAGATACTCAGCGCCTCCTGACCACATGAACTTCTTACCGTAGGATCCCCTTCCCTTATTTCCCGACTCGACCACGGTGTAGGTAACGCCGCTCCGGGTGACATCGAGCCAACCACAAGAAATGGACGAGTTCTCATCCACCGAGACCGGATACCGCAAAGTCGGGTTGGAGTCGGCATTCAACAGTAGAGGCTTGGGCGCCTCACCGGTATCCGGAGCCGCAGAGCCCTTTTTGGCCTTGGCCGCCCCCAGTCTACCAGCCGCAATTTGCATGGCCTCGACGTTCAGAAGGGGGAAGAGAAGAATGATGACGAACAGTAAGTAAATCCGGCGGAAACGCAAACTGGAAAGCATAGGACACCCACTCCATGCGAGGAACGTGGCGGATTATAGCGTAGCAAGATTGGCGATGCAAACATGCTGGAACAAGGACGCGGCGGCACGCCCAGAGTGGAGACAAGCCAGTGCAAGTGTGGTGTTACCGCCCAAGAATCGCGGTTGAGTGCCCGGATGGGTCTGCGGAGAGTTGAAATGATCGGTCAGCGCGCCCGCAGGCGCTTCCGTGGGGGGCCGCGATTGTTTTC